>JMSV01000029.1_pt1 | contig 47730 bp, 45 predicted proteins | sample 179021 | NCBI WGS metagenome assembly JMSV01 (sample SAMN02769581, study PRJNA246767) | bioreactor metagenome | isolation source: Culture-2 Bioreactor Bmz derived from microbial biomass from the upper 2 cm... | place: Germany: Bremen | collected day 87 after inoculation | reverse complement strand
AGTCAATACGTGCTCACATATGTGCCTAAGTTATTATCAAAAACCGACCATTGATGGTCATTATTTGAACATTTTATATAACTAAGACAAGAATAGATTACACATCCTTAATCCATTAACATATTTTTATGCGCTATACAATCATAAGATAATTCTTTGTCAGTTTGTATTAAAATCTCAAGATTCCACTTAATAATAATCATATGTAAAAAAAGCCTAAATGATTAATTCACCAATGAATATCATCAACCAATTAATCAAAAGGCTTTTAGTTCCATACTGGGATACTTTCATCCCCTATATAATCTATCCTTGCATTGCTCCTACAATAAACAATACTATTCCAGCTACACCTACAATTGATCCAAACCACACGCAAATCTTAGCTGCAGTTTCATCACTCATCTTCTTACCAAGCTTTAACTTAACCATTTTCAACAGCCACGGAGTTTTTTTCACACCCCCATAAACTACTCCTGCACAGTATAACAAACAAGCAATACCACCTAATAACCAACCAGCTTCCATAATAATTCTCCTTTACTTTTTATTATATTTAAATGCTAACTCAATCCCTCTCGTATCTTAGGTCTCATAATCAAATACACAACAAGTGAAATCGCCAAAACCATACCCGCACTGATAAGTACTGAACCCCAGCTTGCTGTCTTTGATAAAATTTCCAAGTTCGCTTTATAAGCCCAATAGAACGGACTCCAATACATCGTCCATTGCCATTTATCAGCCAATAACTCATACCCAACAATCGACCCAGCCACAGGAAGCATTATCATCTTAACATTTGCCGCAGCCTCTATTACATCATCACTAGCAAGCCCTTGAACAAATCCCATAACAAGCGTTAGTATCATGGACATCATTCCAACAAGGATAATCATAAACCAGTTTATATCAGAATAGCCAGTTATAATTAAGCTTACAACAATGCTCGCAAGTGCAATAACTCCACCCATCAAGCTCTTACCAACAACAAAACCCGTTTGTGACAAAGGCGTTACATTGATTGCATTGATCGTATTTTCTGATTTTTCCTCAACGATACTGATTGCAATAAGCATACCTGCTAGCATAATCGTCATAGATATCAGCATATTAACAAGCATCGTTTTTAAAGGTGGCACAGTATGCCCAAAATCCTTTATAACAGCTGTTGTATCTTCTTTCGTTGTTCCAATATCATAAAACGCTTGAAGCACCTTGGCATATTGCTCAACCACTTCTGCCTCGTTCCCTTGAAGAACAACCTCATACTCGCCATTCACCTCAACAAGCCCAACTACATCATCACGCTTTGCAATACGCCTCTCGATATCTTCTATATCATTAAATAGCTCAATCTTTGCGTAGTCCTGCATATATTCAGTGTGCACAGGGTCATCAGACTCCAGCATAGCTAAATTTATTGTAGTGTCATTGAGTCCAGGCGTAAAAAACGTGATTCCAATTGCCATTAATATCGGCATAACTACAATATACATACCCATCGCGTCTCGAAATACTGACTTTATTTCTCTAAAAAATATTACAAATGCATTTTTCATCTCATCAATCCCCCTACACCGTCAGCGTTTTCTTAAATCTTTGATTTGCAAGTGCAAACAAAACAACCCCTGCTACAAAGAACACACCGCTATAAGTCATAACATAACTCATATCTGTATTTACCATAATTATTTCCTTAACCGCTTGAAGCATCGGATAAGTTGGGAAAAACCTTAACCATAATGGATCAAAACTCGGTATATAATATGAAAACCCAGGTATCATCAAAACAATCATCGATCCATATAACACACCAAACGCTTTCGAGATAGTGTCATAAAAACTGGCAATAAACAAACCCAATGCGGCAACCGTAAACGTTGTGATTAAAATGAACAAATAAAGCAAAGGATAATTAGGCTGCAACCCCATAACAGGTATCGTTATAATAGTTGTTGAAATAACAACTGTTGTCATAATAACCATCGTTTTGCTCATCAAATATATCCAAACAGATGATGGTGATACTGCAAAGGCTTTGATAACACCCTCAGATTTGTCCAAGAAAATATACGCCATTACTATAAATAGCCCCATCAAAGAACCCATAAACACCAGAAATACTGGCACCATATTTTCACGAGAGTTTAAAACCTCTACTTCATCCAGTTTTCTAACAGCTACTGCATCATAAGCTTCTTCAACAACATCTGGATTTTCGTTGTGAAGCACGTATAAAACATTGGTAAATTTTTCCGTTTCATAGCCTTGAAGAATATAGTCATAAAAGAACTTATAATCATCATCATGGGTTATCCTTGCACCAATTGTTTTTTCAGAATAAGACATACGAAGCATATCCTCTTCAGTTTCACAAAAATAAAGCGTCTTGTCAAACTTACCAGTATTTCTGTCATAACCTTCATATGTTTCAAGCGATAAAGTTTCTTCCTCAAAATCATACTCTTTTATCTTACCTGTGTTTCTATCTTCCAATTCAAACGATACCGCTTTTGCTTCAAAAATCGTATCATCTACAACTTTAAAAACACCTTCTTCTATATCATCAGCAAAAATCGATTCCATTACAGCTCTGTCCATATCATAGAATAAAAACTCTTTATCCCTGCTTACTGGCTCTTCTTTAACCACAACAAGCAAAATAACAAGCAAGATCACCGCAAAGATTATTTCGATATAGAAATAAAAACCACGTGCAGCAATTTTCATCTCTTTTATATAACTACTGAGTAGTTTCATCTTATTTAAGCCCCCTTCCGGTTACTTGAATAAAGATTTCCTCCAAAGTCGCTTCTTTTGTATGCATTGTTTGAATATCATAATTGCTTGTAATCTCACAGATTCTAGCACGATCCTTATCATCAATAGTCTTTAGCGTTTCTGATATAACCTTGCCATCATCAATATACTCAATGTCAACAAGCTTCTGACCATATTTTAGCTTTAGACTTCTAGGTGAATCAACAAGTTTAATTTCACCATCAATAATAAAAGCAACTCTATCACAAAGCTCATCTGCAATATACATGTTGTGAGTTGTTAAAAACGATGTCGTTCCTTTTTTTGCTTTCGCTTTAATGATCTCTTTTATCCTAGAAGCGATCGCTGGATCAAGTCCAGTTGTCGGCTCATCCAAAAACCAAATCTCTGGTCGATTCATCATAGACCTTGCAAATGTAAGCCTATGCTTCATCCCTTTAGAAAAATTACCAGCACGATCATTTTCTTTGCCTTCCAATCCAACTAACCGTAGTAGTTTCATAGGATCAACAGTAGGCACATCAAAAAGCTTCGCATAAAACTCTAAATTTTCCCTAGCGGTCAGCTTTCCATATACGTTGGATTGTTCAAACGAAACACCGATTTTATTAAATCGCTCGTTTTGAACTTTTTTAATATTATACCCACCAACAACAACTTCACCGTCTTGTTTTTTGAGTAGACCTGTTAAAACTCCCTGTGTTGTAGATTTTCCAGCACCAGACGGCCCTAAAAATCCAAATGTTTCACCTTTTCCAACCTCAAAACTGATGTTGTTAACAGCGAGTTTCCCATCATTATTATAAGAGTGCGATAGGTTTTTAACTGAAATCATGTTTCAATCCTCCTAAATATAATTTATTAATAAAATGCTTTTTTAAAAACATCAACATATCCATCAATATCTTTTACATACTTTTCAAAATCTAAATTGTCAATATCTCCACAAGTAATAAGTTGTTCCTCTGCATATTTTTCCATAGTCCATCTAACTATATTTATGCTCTTTTCTATCGATCCTTGATCTTTAAACTTAGAAAAATCTATATTTTTTGTATACACATCCAAAAGCATAGTATTTACATCAATACCATACTTTTCATAAAGCTCCATAATCTCTTTTGTGTCTTTTGCACCCTTTTCGCTAATCATCTTTATTATAAACTCAAACATATTCGGGTATACTTTGCTCAAATTCATCTTCATTATAATAGCTTGTTTAATTCGCAAAAGGATGTCTGTTTGCTGCCAATCAATCGCTTTTGCCACCTCATCGACCAGCTTATTTAAAACAAATTCAATAATTTTTTCATATAACTCCTGCTTATTTGCAAAGTAATGAAAAAGCAATCCTTTGGATATTCCAGCATTCTTTACGATATTATTGGTGGATGCTTTTTCGTATGGAAAATTAGCAAACTCATCAATAGCAGCATTTATAATACGGTCTTTTTTCTCTTCTTCCATATTTTTAAAAACATCTTCCATCCCCACACCACCTAACATAAGTTATCATTTTTCCAGACCAGAGTGGTCAACCCCTATATTTATAGTACACCCATTGACCACACAAGTCAATAGCTTTTTCACTCGAATATTTATCCAAAAAACCATGCAAAAAAGCACACCCAATTTTTTTTGAATGTGCTTAAATATATTGACTATATAACTTAATTAACAACCATCTTTTAACTATTATTAATGCTCTAGCATACTGACAAGTCCAGACCTTGCCATCTCAATAATGCCATATGGTGCTGTTGCTTTTAAAATCTTGTTGATATTATGACTCGTTTCACAAACTTGAAGAATCAATTTATCAGGCATAATATCAATAACCTTACAATCATAAACTTGTGTCAGTTTAAATATATCATCCTTAGTGTCCTTCTTTGTACTAAGTTTTAATATAATAAGCTCTTTAGTAACCGCAGGTTTTTTTGTAAGCTCAACAACTTTGATAACATCAATAAGCCTATTAAGCTGTTTTTTAATCTGTTCAAACTCAGTATCACTAGTGTTACATGCAATCGTCATACGAGAAACAGTAGTGTCAATCGTTGGTCCGACAGTTAAACTGTCTAAATTATACCCCTTACCAGAAAACATTCCAGAAATATGAGCAAGAACACCAGGGTTATTTTCTACCATTAGCGATAAAATTCTAAGCATATTATTCTCCCTCCTCAGTAATCATATCTGTTGAAGCCGCACCTGATGGTATCATCGGCATAACGTTATATTCTCTTTCAATTACAAACTCTATCAATGTAGGAAAACGTTTGTTTTCTTTCGCTTTTTCAAGCGCAGGAATAACCTCATCTAAAGATGTAACACGTATCCCTGTTGCTCCATAAGCCTCTGCCAATTTAACAAAATCAGGCGTATACTTTGGACAATTAGTAAGCGTGCCATCACATTGCTGTGGACAACTCACCGAACGCTTTAGACACGTTCCAGCATAACGCTTGTCAAAGAAAAGCCCTTGCCATTGTCTAACCATTCCAAGATACTCATTGTTCATAACAATAGTGATAATAGGAAGCTCTTCTTGAACAGCAGTTGCAAGCTCTTGCAAGTTCATCTGAAAGCCACCATCACCAGATATACTAACAACTCGTTTGTCCATATTACCAAGCTGTGCACCTATCGCCGCAGGAAATCCAAATCCCATTGTTCCAAGTCCACCAGAAGTGATAAGCTGACCACCATGCTTGAAGGCTCCAAACTGTGATGTCCACATTTGATGCTGTCCAACATCAGTTGTAACCAAAGCGTCAGGGAAAGTATCAGCAACACAGTCAATAACCGCCATTGGAGAAAGTTTCTTTTGTCCCTCTTTGATTTTCAAAGGAGAAAGCTCCTTATTTGCTTTAATCTCATTTGTCCAATCATCAAGATCCATCTTTTTCATCAATGGAGTCAAGTCTTCAAGTATAGACTTTGCATCTCCAACAATCGGAATCTTTACAGGAACATTTCGAGATATAGATGCCGAATCAATATCAATATGAATGATCTTTGCATGTGGAGCAAACTTACTCAAATCAGAAGTGATTCTATCAGAGAATCTCGCACCAATAGATATAAGAACATCACAACTTCCAACCGCTTTATTTGCATGAAAAGTTCCATGCATTCCTGTCATTCCACAGCAAAGTGGATGCTCAGTAGGAATACAACCAATACCTTGAAGCGTGGTAACAGCAGGAATTCCAGTCTTATCAACAAGCTGTGTAAGCTGCTCACCAGCACCAGAAATCTTTACTCCACCACCAACAAGCAACAACGGCTTTTTAGCATGAGAAATCATCTCAACTGCTTTTTTAATTTGATTTATATTTCCAGATAATACAGGTTTATAACTTCTTATATTTATCTCATCAGGATAATGATCTGATCCCATAGCTTTTAATATATCAACAGGAAGATCGACAACAACAGGTCCAGGTCTTCCAGTAGAAGCGATATAAAACGCTTTTTTAACAGTTTCCGCCAACTGCAATCTATCCGTTACGATAAAGCTGTGCTTTGTAATCGAACGACTCATACCTACAATATCAGCTTCTTGAAAGGCATCATTACCAATAAGATGCGATGGCACTTGACCCGTAAAACAAACCAATGGAACAGAATCAAAATACGCTGTTGCAAGTCCAGTAATCGTGTTAGTAGCACCAGGTCCACTTGTTACAAGACAAACCCCTACCTTTCCAGTAGCTCTTGCATATCCATCAGCAGCATGAACCAATCCTTGTTCGTGCCTAGGCATGACGAGCTTTATCCTTTCTTCCTCATATAAAGTATCAAAAATATGGATAACATATCCACCAGGATATCCGAATAATATATCGGTTTTTTCCTCAACTAATGCTTTAACTAATAATTGTGCGCCAGTAATTTGCATATCATCTTTTCCTTTCTTTTTTCTTATTTTAAAAATAAAAAAACCTTCATCCAACAACAGGACGAAAGTTACTTCGCGGTACCACCTGAATTTGCATATAAATATGCACTCTCAATTTAACAATACGGGATATTTCATCCGATATAGTCTCCCATGTAACGGTGGAAAAACCGATCTCGCCTACTGTTATAGTTCAACGGACTGCTCCAAAGCTACTTTCACTAACTAGTTTATAAGACAATCCCACCACATGTCTCTCTCTAAAATAAATCAATCCGTCAGTTACTTTTCTTTTTCTTAGCATTTAATATATTGTTAGTATATTAAACCATTATCGTCAAATTGTCAAGTATGATTTGAAAGTTCCATCAATTTACATAAAAAATCAACTCCCACCACCATAATATTGTAAGATTGAAGCAAAAATGATAAAATAAACAAATCAATAGTAAAACTTATTAAAGAGGTTTCAAAATGATAAATATTAAAGAAGATAGTGAGTTTGATAGCGAAATATTCGACAAAGTGACATTAACAAGCGACAATCTAATTGGGTATAAATTTTATAACTGCATTTTTGAGAATTGCGATTTTACCGAAACATCTTTCAGAGGTTCTAGATTTGTTGATTGCAATTTTTTCTCATGCAATTTAAGCATGATAGATATAGACGAAACAACTTTTTCCTTTGTAAAGTTTTCAGATTGCAAGCTTATAGGCATAAACTTCGCTTCCGCTGTGCTCAGAAATCCAAAATACAACTGTCCAATATCCCTTTACAATTGCACCTTAAACCATTCAACATTTATGGGATTAGATTTAAAAGGAATTATAATGCAAGAATGTTTTGCAAGAGATGTAGACTTTCGAGAAGCCAACTTATCAAAAGGGAATTTTCAGCATACAAACTTTAAAGAGAGCCTATTTGGCAATACAAATCTATCTTACGCCAATTTTAGTCATGCAAAAAACTATATGATTGACGTTTCATCAAACAACATAAGCAAAGCTAAATTTATGATGCCAGAAGCGATGTCATTTCTATATTGCTTGGATATCGACTTAGTAGAATAATAATTATAACTTCATAAAGTTTTGATCTAAAACACATAATATTTTATAACAACAAAGATCTATTTATAAAAAACCAATTAATGCTGCTATATTTTAAACCTACTTTTAAACCTACTTAATTTGATTAATAATGGTCACAATGATATACTGTATTAATTATTTAATTAAAATTACAGGTTGGATTTATGAATTGTACTCTGCTTGACTATGGAAAAAATCTATGTAAAAATGATTGGTCATCTATTGGCACAGATGCATTTTTTTATAAACTCTATTATTGCCTTGATGGTGAAGCCATTTATCAATGCAAAGATCACAAAGCCGTTTTTACACCAGGAAACCTATATATCATCCAAGAAAATAACCCTTATAAAATCAAGACAAAGCCATATGGTTTTTTCGATGTGCTTTGGTTCCATGTGGATTTTTATTTACCACTAACCGATCACCTCTTTGAAATCAAAATTAAAGACAAAAGCCCAGAATATCATCTACTTATGGCTCTTCAAACGCTAATAAATTCTGACAAAAAGCATATTAACGATATAATCGGAATATTAAGTGAGCTAATAATCTTTAAAGGCAACCTTATTAAAAGCTATGATCATTCAATCATTACCGCAGTAAATCTTATAAAAGACAACTATAAAGACAATATTTCAAATCAAGAGATTGCATCTATATTGGGTTATAACAGAAATTATTTCATAAATAAATTTAAAACTTCACTGGGGATAACTCCACACCACTATTTAATCACCGTAAAAATGAGTCATGCAAAACGATATCTTTTAAAACTTAAAAGCGTATCCCAAGTAAGCAATATAATCGGCTATTCAAATGCAAATGTATTCAGTCGCGATTTCAAAAAATACTTCGGTTACTCCGCTTCTGATTATATAAACAATCCTGGTGAATATATCTAGCTTTCTATATCATAAAAATTCATAATAAAAAACAATGCCCTCAACCAATATGATCGCAGACATTGTTTAAACAATACATTTTAATAAAAACTATTCAACCATGCTCATTACTAAAGCAGCCCATTCATCCAAAACTTCAACTCGATTACCAATTGTACTTACATCCTTTAATATAAACTCAGAATTTGTACCATTTTTCTCACAAGCTCTTATAACATTGGTAACTTGATCTTTGACCGACTTTTCATCCATAATTCCACTAGCAACAAATGCAGGATTAGGCTTACAAGAAAACACATAATCTTTGCCCAACAATTCAGCAGATTTATCAATATCAGCCCACGGACTACACGAAATCTTTCTTACATTCTTGATTTTTCTAATATATGGAATAACATCATGCAGCGGCTCACAGCAGCCATAATAGACCATTCCAAACCTATCATAAAGAGGCATAACTAAATCAATCTCAAACTCATCATGCATTAGTGGCGAAACTGTGGAGAAAATCTGAGCCATTCCAAATACCCAAAGGTTTTTAGACAACGGTTTTTCATTTGCACCATGACGAGGCAGTTCATCCGTATAAGCACCAGTACAGTGAACATATTGCATATCACCATCGAGCGCACCAAGCTTTTCACACTGGTCTATGGTATTCATTGTAATATCAACAAATTTATTAACCATCTGCTTAACAAATTCAGGTCTATCAATAATGTCCCAAAGAATACTATCCGCAGGCTTCATCTGAGAAATTCTATCCCAAACACCATTGTGAATTTCAACACCTTTAAGTCTTGGCTTTATTATATCCCCAAAAATATCATTACACATGTTCATATGCTTATCATCAAGATCTCTATCAACCCAGATTTTATCATACTTCATCTTGTCCAAATCTTCTTGGCTCTTTATCTCGTCGCTATATTTATGCGAAACTATATCATTTCCATCACCAGCATCAATGATATCTTCAACGATATTCATCCCATACTTTATTCCTCTAACAGACATAGGAATATCAACCCTATTTTCAACAACCATGTCCACAGGAAAGTGTTTCCATCTATACAATAACTTTCTAATGTCAAGCTCAACCGACCTTAAAAACTCATCTTCACATTCAAGCTTCATCTCATCAGTTTTAGCAAGCTCATGCCAAGGAAGCTGATCCATTGTAACTAGCGGTCTTGCTTTTCTAAGCCCATTGTTTTCTATCCATAATTTTCTTTTCGCCTCCTGTACAGGCAATGCTGCAATTTTTGCCAATTCACCAGCAAGATTTCTTAAAATGTTTCGATCACTCATAATAACCCTCCCAAAGGCGTTTTTTATTCCTATAACTAATATACTCAAAATCCATCAATTTTCCAATATCTATTAGTAATAAAATTCTTTCAAAAAAACATATTAATTTAAGCAATCAAAAAACAGCACTGTGATTTTGATTTTCACAATGCTGCATAATTGCGTTTACGTATTATATCAGTCTATTTTCTTTTTGTAGTCAAAGTTTGAATAGGACATATAACGCACCAATTTCTCGGTTTATACATCAAACCAATTATCAACCCTATAAGCGTCGATGTAAACATAACGGAGTAAACGCGATAACCAAGATGTGTAAGCGCATTTGATATCTCAAAGTCAATAATCTGTGGTAAAGTAAACGGCATTTCAAAAGCAATTAAAAACCTCAAATGCTCAAGCGGCATAATTCTATCAAGCCCCACCATTATCGTGGACATCATTACAAAAAACATATTAACTGCAAAATATATCAGCACACCTGTTTTCATGTTTTTACTATAAAAGAATTTTGGAGCAGTTCTTCTAAAGCTAATCTTACCCAACAACTTTGTAAACAAACCCGCTCTAGGACAATAATACTTGCACCATAATTTTTCTCCTGACTTACCATATAATATAAAAGGCACTATAAAACATATAAGCCCCAATATAGCTAAATTTATATTAACCATACCCATAATAAAAAATAGTATCGTTATAAAGAATAATCTGTCTTGTAAATTCAATCGTGTCACCTTCATGTATTCTCCTTGTATAATTAAAATTTATTACTACTAATCACATACTTGCAATACTATATTTTTCATAATTTTTATTCAGTAACAATGTTACTTAAAAGCCCCAAAGCTATGTGCTATAATCCAATTGTTAAAAACGAAACGATCTTAACTTTTACAAAAAACATTTAAAAGAACATATATACTTTGTAGAATTTGCTGGATCAATAAGAAGTTTAACCAATACATCAAAAATTACTAGGCAAGATAAAACAACATGATAAATGCAAAAAAAACAAAATATAGGATTTAAAATATAAGGAGGAACTATGATTTCACAAGAAAAAGCAAAACAAATGATGAAAGGCGATGTAATCGTCTTAGATGTTAGAGAAAAAAATGAATATTTAGGTGGACACATCAAGGATGCACAATCCACACCACTTAGCAATATTGCTGAAAACGTTAAAAAGATTGTTAAAGATAAGAGCAATACTCTTTTAGTATATTGTCATAGTGGCGCAAGAAGTAATATGGCTGAAATGAAGCTAAAAAAAATGGGATATACCAACGTACACAACTTTGGTGGAATTATGACTTGGCAACATGAGATTGTCAGTTAACAATGAAGGAGAAGCTAATATGAGAGAAATTAACATGTTTGAATACGAGTCAGAACTTGCAACAAGCGATAAACCTGTCTTGTTAGATTTTTATGCAAACTGGTGCTCACCTTGTAAAAAAATAAGCCCATTAATGGATGAGCTGTCACAATCTTATGGTGATGATGTTATAATCGCCAAGGTCGATGTAGATGTTCAACGAGCACTAGCAGGAACTTTTGATGTAATGAGCATACCAACAGTATTGCTTCTAAAAAAAGGACAAGTCCTCGAAAGAGTGGTCGGTGCAAAACCAATATCACGTTATAAAGCAATAATAGATAATACACTATAAAACAAAAAATTTATAAATAGAATTGTAATCTAAGAGTTAAACAAGGCGACACTAACGTTGTCTTGTTTTATTTTATTGGCTTTTACACTATTTCACACACATTTAACGCACTTAGAATATGTTAATTATATAATTAGTGAAAGGAATAAGTATATGTATTATAATTCAAGAAATTGTCGAAATCGCTGCAGCTGCAACCATCCAAAAGATGATTTTTGCTTCGAGGATTACGGCAACCAACCGTTGGTGTTCAACATTGAACGCGCAACTAAAAAAAACAAAAATTTTCGCACAGCAGTGTGGACTGGCGAAAACCTACAACTTACATTGATGAGCATAATGCCAAACGATGATATAGGCCTAGAAATGCACCCAGATGTAGATCAGTTTATTCGCATCGAGCAAGGTCGTGCACTAGTTCAAATGGGAGATTCCAAAAGCAATCTAAACTATAAGAAAATTGCGGCTGACGATGATGCAATATTAATACCAGCAGGCAAATGGCACAATATTACAAACACAGGAACGACACCGCTAAAACTATATTCTCTTTATGCACCACCCGAACATCCAAAGGGTACTGTTCATAGAACAAAAAGCGAAGCCGAACAAGCGCACCACGACTAAAATCTTATACAGCCATCTAAATATTGATTTAACATCTTTTAGATGGCTTTTTACATCCTTTTTCATCTAACATAACTTATCCCAAACACAGCCAACAAACTATCCAATAAAAAAATGTCAATTGAGAAATATAAATAATCATTTTAACCATATTATGTTATAATATTATTGTTGTAATTTAGCAAGAATTTTTCAGGAGGATAGAAATTTATGAAAGGTAATTCATTTTTATCAGGAGGCATATTTGGACTTCTTATATTTATAGGCATAATCTATCTTTTAATAAAAACTCGTATTCTTCTTTATTTAGTTTTAGGCGTTGTTTTAATCATTTTGATTTTTATAATAGTCATCGTAGTAAAAAATAAAAAGATTCAAAAACAAATAAATGATGCAAACATGTCCAATCAAGATTTTAAAAACATCATTCGCGTTAACAGAAATAAAATAGGCAACCTTAGAAGTTTTATATTCAGAATCGATGATCGGGCCGTCAAAGCGGATGTAACCGAGATTGCAGACTCTTCAAAATGGATTATCGATAATCTCGAAAAAAATCCCAGTGACCTAAATGGAACAAAAAGATTTATCAATTACTACCTTGATGCAACCATCAATATAATTAAGAAGTATGTTGAGTTTCAAAAAGGCGAAGGCTATACCGAGGAGCAAATGAAGTCGCTAGAAAAATCTAAAGAAACCATCAAGCTTATAAACAAGTCATTAAAACAACAAAAGATGAAACTATTGGACAATGATTTTTTAGACTTAAAGGTTGAGATGGAAGTGTTAGAAAAAACCTTAAAAGTTGAAGGCGAGATTAATCAAGATTAAAAGTCAAATTATTCATATTGATTTTATTGATAAGGATTAAGAAATATAAAGGAGAAAATTTTATGAGTGATGTAGTTGCAAACCAAAACGGATCTTTAAACATTTCAAAACTAGACCCAAAAGAAATGCAAAGAGTCAGCAAAATCGTAAACAGCATAGATATTTTTGATAGTCAAAGCGTTATTGAATTCGGATACGGTGCACAAAGCGAAATTGCGGATTTTTCTGATACCATTTTGAATCAAATCAGAGCAAAAGACACTGGATATGTTGGCGACATCTTAACCGACCTTATGGTAAAAGTTAAAAGCGTGGATGTCGATGGACTCAACAATGAAAAAGGTTTTTTTGGAAAGATATTTACAAGTGCATCAAAACAAGTTACTAAATTCACAAGTAAATATTCAAAACTCAGCGTAGATATCGATAAAATCGTCGATACATTAGAGCAAACAAAAATGTCACTATTAAAAGATATAACTTTACTTGATAATCTATACGATAAAAACCTAGATTATATGAAAGAGCTAGAATATTTCATTTTTGCTGGTGAGCAAAAGGTAAAAGAATTGAATGAAATCAATATTCCTAATGCTAAGAAAATCGCACAGGAATCGGGTTCTCCTGAAGACGCCCAAAAAGCAAATGATATTGTAAAACTGGCTAATAAGTTTGAAAAGAAAATCCATGACTTAAAACTTTCAAGAACAGTATCTATCCAATCATGCCCACAAATCAGATTGGTTCAAAACAACGATGAACAGCTTGTCGATAAAATCCAAAGCTCGATAGTAAATACAATCCCTCTTTGGAAGAATCAAATAGTGATTGCAATATCAATCATGAAACAAAAAGGTGCCCTCGAACTACAAAAACAGGTCAGCAACACAACAAACGAGTTGCTTGCAAAAAACTCAGAAATGCTTAAACAAGGCACGATCGAAACAGCTTTAGAAACCGAGCGAGGAATTGTTGATATAGAAACTCTACAAAAAGTAAACCAAGACTTGATTGAAACAATAGAAGAGAGCATTAGAATTCAGCAAGAAGGAAAAGCTAAAAGGATTGATGCAGAAAAACAGCTTACAGTTCTTGAAAATCAATTGAAGCAAAAACTAATTGATGCTAAAAAATAAATTATAGCCGTACACTAAAGCTGGGATATTTTATCTCAGCTTTTTTTACATCGGAATACATATAAGGTGCTTGCCACCATTCTCATCGATATTGGTAATAGTTGATATCGGCATACCATAAGCATCAGCTATCCTACCCTTAACGATAATCTCTTCAATTTGACCATAAAATGCTCGCTTTTCCTTGCCCACCAATAGTATTTTATCCGTATCTTTATAATTATTGATCATATTATGAGTTGACATAAGAATTATATAACCCTCTTCGGATAGCTTTTTTAGGGTATTAGTAACAATAGCCTGATTGACAAAATCAAGTCCACTAAGTGGCTCATCCATTATCAAAATCTTCGCCTGTTGACATATCGCCCTTGCAACCAAAACAAGTTGGCGCTGACCACCACTAATCTTCATATATTCTTTATCTGCCAAATGACTTATCCCTAAAGTTTTAAGTGCATCATAAACAACATTATAATCATCTTTACTAGGCTCAGAAAACCTATCAATATGACAAGCACGACCCATAACAACCATCTCTTTTACAATATAGTTAAAAGCTGGAGTGTGCGATTGTGGAATATAAGCGATATTCTTAGCAAGTTCAGACCTATCATAATCATCTATACTTTTACCCAAAATCTTTATATCCCCGCCTTTTTTTGCTTTATAGCCGATAAGAATATTAAACAATGTCGTCTTACCACTTCCATTAGCACCAAGAACATAGACCATATCACCCTTGTCCGCACTAAAAGATACATTATCAAACACGATATTTTTTCCATATCCGCCAACTAAGTTTTCAACTTTAAACATTATTAAGCTTCCTTTCCTTTTCTAAGCAGCATATAAAAAAACGGTGCACCAATCAGCGAAACCAAAACACCAATAGGCAGTTCAAAAACCGTAATCGTCCTTGCAACATCATCTATCAAAACCATAAATATTCCACCGATAAGCCCGCAAGCAGGCAACATCTTAGAAAACTGAGCACCAAATAATCCTCTTGCAATATGCGGAATCATAAGTCCTACCCAAGCGATCAATCCGCCGATACAAACAGCAGACGAACAAAGCAAAGTCGAGCCTAAAATAACTACTATCATCGATTTTTTTGTATCAATCCCAAGACTACTAGCCTCAACATCACTCAAGGTTAAAATATTGAGTTTCCACCGCATCAAATATATGATAATAAATCCAACAAGCATAAATGGAATAGCGAATATAAGCGTACTATTATCAACTTTAGCCAAGCTGCCCAAAAGCCAAAATGACAACTCTGGCAATTGATCTGAAGTATCTGCAACATAAGTGAATAGCGATATTACACTAAAGCACATAGTAGCTACCAATTGTCCACTGAGTATAAGGCTCACTCGACGGTCAAACTTAACGCCATTGCTGATAAAATAGGTCAGCAACGCAGCAACAATCCCAAAACACAATGCAAAAAACTGGATATAAACACTACCTAGCCTTAGCATAATAGCTATGGCCGCACCAAGCCCTGCACCAGTAGAAACGCCCAAAATGCTTGGAGACACCAACGGATTTTTCAATACACCTTGATAAGTCGCACCCGAAACTGAAAGTGCCGCACCTACCAAAAATCCGCCAATTATTCTAGGAAACCTAATATTTAAAATAACAACCCCATTTGTAACCGTTGATTTTCCAAACAAAGAAAGAATTATCTGCTTTAATCCTATCCCATAAAATCCAATCCCTAATGAGATGAATATAGTTATAAAACAAAGAACTACCAAAAAAATATTAAGCACTCTTATGTCTTTAATTAGTTTGTTTTTTATCATTTGCATCTCGTGCACCATCTTGACTTTTGCTATATATTTATGTTACCATTTAACCGTTGTTGTTTTATAAACATAACGCATTTTAAAACAAAAGTCAATCAAAATTAAGGAGCATCAACATTATGAGAAAATCATTAATGCTAACAATATCAACTGTAATGATATTACTATCAATCAGTTGCACTACATCGCCCAATATTATAGATACACAAAATACAAACAAACCACCAACTTCAACACCTATTGTGCAAAATAAAACCGTTCAAGAAGAAAATAAAATTATAAAAGATATGGCTGGACGCAATGTCACAATACCCACAAACATCGACTTAGTATTCAGCATAGAACCAGTTGGAACAGTTTTGCTATATACTGTTTGTCCAGAAAAAATCGTCGGTGTAAACTACAATTACAACAGCATTGAGCTTGAGTTTGTAAAAGATGAATATAAAAATTTACCTGTCTATGGAATGAAAGATGGAATCAATCTAGAAGCAATTATCGAAGCAAAAACTGATATAATGATTCTATGCGGACAAATAGACGACAAGATAATCGAGACGGCTGATTCAATGCAAAAGCAAACCAATATCAGTATTCTTGTTATAGATTCATCACTTAACAAAACCGTCGAGGCTTATGAGTTTTTAGGTGAAGCTTTAAACGTGGATACATCCAAGCATATCGACTTTGCATCTAAGGTGTTAAACAATATGCCAAAAATATCAGATGATGAAATTGCAACTATATATTTTGGAAATGGTATCGATTCATTAAACACTTCTGTAAAAGGCACATCACCATCAGAGGTTATCGACTATTTAAATATTGAAAATGTATGCCAACTAAGTAGCGAATCTGGCTCTAGAATCCAAGTTACAGCAGAGCATATTTTACAATGGGATCCAGATTTTATTATTTTGAACGGAGAGCCAAAAGAAAGTTATGCTGGAAAATCAGCGGTTAAAGATTTTATATCCGATTCAAATTACTCTTCATTACAAGCTATAAAATCACACAACATCTATTCTATCCCAAAAGCTCCTTATGCTTGGATCGATAGACCATCTGGACCTAATAGATTGATCGGCATTAAATGGCTTGCAAGCATCGTATACCCACAGTATAATTCATGTTCAAGCGATGATATTAAGCAATTTTACGATATTTTTTATCATCTAACTTTGACGGACAAACAAGTTGAGCAGTTATTAAACCAATAATAAGGATATAACTATATGAAAGATGATCTAAGCTATATATTTAAACTCCAAATCAAACGTGATGATATTTTCTTCGGTCCAGGTGTAGTTCAGCTACTCCTTCTTATCGATGAACATAAATCCATGCTTAAAGCCTCAAAGCAGATGAAACTAGCTTATACAAAGGCACTTAAAATGGTAAACACAGCCGAGCAAAACCTCGGCTTTTCATTGCTGATTAGAAAAACAGGCGGATCAACAGGCGGTGGTTCTCACCTTACCGAAAAAGCAAAACTTGTGATCGAATATTACATCGAATATAAAAAGGAAGTCGATTTGGCTTGCAACTCAGCTTTTAAAGGCTTTTCAAAAAGACTCGATAAAATAAGTGAGCAATCATGAATACAAAAATACTCACAGTAGTCGGGGCTGGCGGAAAAACAACTATATGTAAAAACATCTGTAACGGCTATATAAACCGTGGATACTCAGCACTTTTTACAACAAGTACTAAAATATTTAACGAGCCTACGCACAATGTTTATATAGGCGATGCTGATAAAATTACCGCTTCTAAAGGATTTATGATTGCAGCAAAAAGTGCAATAGCTGATGGAAAGCTTAAAGGCTACACAAGCGACGAAATCGATATTATAGCAAAACTAAACATCTTTGACTATATAATCATAGAAGCTGATGGATCACAAAGAAAACCAATAAAAGCACCGAAAATAACCGAGCCAGTTTATCCACATAATACAGACTTACTTATCGGAGTCATTGGAGCATCTTGTCTATCAAAGAAAGTTTGCTATGAGAGCATCTATAACTTAGAACATTTTTGCAATATTACACAGGCAAACATCAATGATCAAATAACAGCTAAACATATAACAAAATTAATAAATAGTGATAGTGGTCTATTTTCAAACTCAAAAAAATCTATACCAAAAGTAGTTTTTATAAACCAATCCGATTTAATAAGAAAAGATCTAAAGGATAATATTTTAAACGAACTATCAAAATCAAAATATCCAGTTTATCTGACCAGCATAAAAGATCCTTGGTATGATAAACTATATAATAAACTATTTAAGCTAAAGCAGAAAGGGTAATACAATGAAAAATAAACTCGCTGTTGTAAGAGGCGGTGGCGACCTCGCTACTGGAATAATCTATATATTAAAGCATTTCGTCTATGATGTAATAATCACAGAAACACAAAACCCTTCAGCCATCAGACGCACTGTCAGTTTATGCGAAGCCATCTATGAAGATGAATATACGGTCGAGGATATAACCGCTGTGCTGTGCAAAAGTGTAAGTGATATCCCATCCATATTAAACCAAGATAAAATCCCTCTGCTTATAGATCCAAAATGCGAGATGATTAAAGAGCTAAAACCAGATATTGTAGTTGATGCAATATTAGCAAAAAAGAATCTTGGAACAACAACCGACATGGCAAAAATCGTTATCGGTATCGGTCCAGGATTTTGTGCTGGCAAAGATGTCCATGCTGCTGTCGAAACTTCAAGAGGTCATAATTTAGCAAGAGTAATATTTAGCGGAACAGCTAGCAAAAATACAGGCGTTCCAGGCATTATTGCTGGATATGGCATTGAGCGAGTTATACATTCGCCATGTGCTGGCATAATCAAAAATATCGCAAAAATAGGTGATAGCGTTGACAAAAATGAAATTATAGCTTACGTTAATGAAGTACCCGTAAAGGCAAAAATAGCTGGTACTCTTAGAGGTTTAATACGAGATGGTTATAAAGTTAAAAACGGCTTTAAGATTGCAGATGTCGATCCTAGAGATGTAAGCGAGTATTGCAACTCCATATCGGATAAATCAAGAATGATAGGTTTTGGAACACTTTTTGCTATAAACAAATTATCAGGAAAAGAGAATTAATATGCTAATAGAAAAGATTACTGATTTAGTCAAACAAAACAAGAGCGTTGCGTTGGTATCCGTAACATCAGCATGCGGTTCAACCCCAGCAGAAGTCGGAAAAGAAATGCTTGTTGATGAAAACGGAATAATCGATGGAACAGTAGGTGGCGGTCAATTGGAATACCAATCAATCGAATTGGCAAAAAAATGTTTGTTTAATCAAACAAGCAAAAAATATTCGTTCGATTTAAAGGTTGACCTTGATATGGAATGTGGCGGAGATGTTGAAATATTTATCAAAGTATATTGTCCTGCCACCCACTTAGTACTTATCGGTGCTGGACATGTCAACAAAGCTGTTTATCAATTTTCACAGATTTTGGGCTATAAAACAACCATAATAGATGATAGAGCGCACGTTTTGACAAAAGAAGCTTTTCCAAATGCAACAAATTTAATTTTAGGCGATATTGGCAAAGAAACAGCAAAGTTGAACGTTTATGCCGAAGATACATTTGTAGTAATCGCAAGCCACGGACATTATGGTGATCAAGTTGCAGTAGAAAATATGCTAACAAAAAAGACAAAATACATTGGCGTTATTGGCAGTAAATTTAAAGTAAAAAACATGATTGATCAACTTATAAAAAAAGGCTTTACTAAGCAAGATATAGATAAAATTTATGCACCAATCGGAATAGCTCTTGGTGGAAACAGACCTAGCGATGTTGCAATGAGTATAATAAGCGAAATAGTTCTTGTCAAAAACAATGGTAAGCTAAGGCATATGAAAAACAATAAGTAAACATATCCAGCACTTATTAAAAACTTTTCTTATTTTATAAAACATCACCGTTTTATAAATAGCATCTTGCAATAATGCTAAACTGCTAATACAACAAAAACACATATATCGCATAAAATTATGATATATGTGTTTTATTTTCACTCCACAAACCAAGTATTACCACAGTTTAAACAATTCGTTTTGTGTACGCATATAATACTACCGCAATTTTTACAAGTCCATCTCTTTTCTTCTTTCAAACAAAATGCTTCAACACCATTATGCTTTATAAATTCTAAGTTTTCTATCATACTCATATGATATTTTTCTTTATAGCGTTTATCCAGTTGTTTAAGTCTTTTACATGGAAAATCTGCACAATCATAGCAGAATTTCGCCTTGCTATTTTTTATGTTTTCACAGTTTTTAATACGACAATTTTGACAACTTACACGTTTATTTTCATCATAAACATTACAACCTGCGCATGTATTCTTTTCACGCAAATATGCATGGCAGATCCCACAATTCATCCCACATGGTGCAATCAAATCTGGCTTTATTGATGACATCTATATTTACCCCCAAAAAGTAAAAACACCAATCAAATTCCTCGTCCAAGCCGCTAATACTAAACCCTATTTCTTATTCAGTTTTCTAATAGAACCATCAGGATTTTGTACTCTGGTGCTGTCCAGTGTCGCACGCATATTACCCTTAAATAGTGCAATATATTCTTTTCTAAGTTTATCCCTTTCAGCCGTTTCATCCTCGGTTAACGCACGCTCTTTTGCAAGTTTTGCCAGTTCATTAATTCTATCTATTTTTGACCTTTCCATAGTAACCTCACAATATTATTGTTTACTTTATTATATAACACAAATATAATATATTCAATTTTGTAGATAAAAGTTATGCTTATTTACTATCCACCTTGCCTCGATATTTATCCTTAGGTTTTAAAAATGATGGTCGGTTTGGCGCTAAAGACTTACTATAAAAAATTGATCTAAGCGCATCTTTTCTGATAAATGGTGCATATGGTGCCATATACGCTACACCAAATGTATTGATAGATACCAATTGTGCTAAAATTAGCATCATTCCAAGAATCATACCATAAAACCCTAAAATACCTGTCATTATTATTATCACATATTTTAAGATTCGAAAAGCATTTAACAACGTAAAGTCCGATGGCACAAAAGATGCTATCAGCGATAACGACAAAACAATCAATAATAATGGACTAAATATACCTGCTGAAATTGCAGCTTCACCAATTATAATAGCACCAACGATACCAATTGCAGTACCAATTTTAGATGGAACTCTAATAAGCGCTTCACGCAATAATTCAACGATTAATTCAATAATAAGAACTTCTGTCACAGCATTAAACGGCACTTTCGCTCTTGCTTGTGCAAGTAAAATAACATAATTACTGGGCAATATATCATTATGAAATGATACAGTAGCAATATAAACTGCTGAAAATGAAAATGACAGAACAAGAGCAAATATGCGAAGAATGCGAAGAAAAAAACCTATATACTTGTTGTCATAAATATCATCACATGACCATAAAAACTCCGAGAGTACTTTTGGAGCAATCAAAGCAATTCCACACCCATCAATTAAAATTACAACTTTCCCTTCAAGCAATGCACCACACGCCATATCAGAGCGTTCGGTAATACCCATCTGCGGAAATAGATTTGTTTTCTTGTTAAGCAGAAACGATTGCAACTCTCCCGACTCGTATATCCCATCAATATCAATTGCTTCAATACGCTTTTTTACCTCTTTAACCACTCCATCATTTGCAATATCATCAAAGTATGCAATGGCAACAGATGATTTTGTCCGCGCTCCTGCTTGCATATAGTCTATCTTTAAGCTTTTTGATTTAAAGCGATATCTAAGAAGAGAAATATTCGTATCTAAGTTTTCTATAAAACAATCCTTAGGTCCTCTAAGCGTATAAGTTATCTCTGGCGTTGCAACTGCACGTTTTTGTACTTTTTTTAAGTTTGCAACAACAAAATTACTATCATTAGAAAACAAAATCACCGTCATCCCACTAAGAAGAACAGATTCAAGTTTTTCGAATCCATAATCCAATTTACAATCATCAACAAATATGATGTTTTCCATCAGATGTTTGGCCTTAATCATTGCAGTTTTTCCACATTCAACAAGTGGTTTTATCACTTGCTGTGAAAGCGCATTTCTATCAGTAAGCTCTTTGGTATACAACACACACACTTGTCCAGCAAGAAAATCAAATGTTCTACAAGTAATATTGGAGTAATTAGCTCTAATATTAGATATTAACTTATCATAGTTTTTTTTATTCATCACTCCTCCTTCCATTTAGTGTCGGGATTATATTCATAATCTCCACCTGGATCCAACGTCACTTTTGTCCCCACCCTTACCTTTGCTTGTGGATACCTTTCATACCAATCCATTTTCTTATACTCATTTTGATATGCCATTCTAAAGACCTCATCAAAATCCAAATAATCAGCCTTTAATTCTTTTTGCGAATAATCAATCGCACTTGTGATATCATCCTCTATCAATTGACGCAAATTATTAACAACTTCCTGTTGCCTCTCCCGATCAAATCCATCATTGATACTCAAGTATTTCACAAGTGCTGTAAATTCAAAATCAACTTGAAAATCGATCTTATCCTCCGCATAATTAGCTTTAATTTTTCGCTTTTCTAATTTCACATCAACCGCAGCTTGATTATCCCCAAATGGGACAACATACACATAATTGACATCACCATTCAACATCATGTTGATGCCCTTCGTTTCTTCAATAGGTATTACTTCGATAACAGAATTCTTTTGAACGACTGAATAGCCAGAAAGAGAAATCACTTCATCAACAATACTAATATCAGGTATCAAAAAGCATATATGATTGCGTGATAATTCTTCCAAAGCAGAAGACGCACTCGTCTCTACGGACTTACCTGTTTTGTGTAGTTTCCTTATTATTTCTTCAATATTATGACCAGCGGAAGAAGTAGCACCAGCTTGAATTTCAAAAATATCACTAGGTTCTTCACTAGTTGTTACTACACCAACAGCTTTACGATATTCAAATAAATTTCTCAACCTATATAGATATTCACCAACATCATCAGTTGCAACATTATCAGCAAGCAATAACATCCTTACCGTACCTAAAAATATTGGTTTATCCAATTGAAAATCCAAGATGCGACGTGCTTGCACATAAGAATTGCCTTTAGTCGAAAAAGTAGAAAAATTTTCTTCTCCACCTTCAGAATCCTCACCATTTTTTTTAGGCGTAATATTTGCAATTTCAACAACAAATTCATATTCATCGCCCAATTTATCCACAGCAACCGCAGTTGTTAAGTCTTTATTATTAATATCCAATGAATCCCAACAGCTAGAAAAACATAAAACAAAAGCAAATATGATTATAATTACTGCAAAACGTTTAAGCTGCATTTCTCTTCCCCTTATTTTTAACCTTTGTAATAATTAAAAGTGCACATGGAATAAAAAAACAAGCAATAAGTCCAAGATACAAACCCACCGTTTGAACAAATCCACTGTACACCTTAGAAGTTTTTAATATAATACACAACAAAATAGTTAACCCTCCGACAGATATCGTGATAGATGCCCGACTTACTTTTGTAAATATATCAGAGAATATATCAATTATTGTAGTTAAGACTATGGTTGCACCTAATAAAAAACCAGCAAAGCCAACAGTCAAAAACATAATATCCATCCTCTTTAAAAAATCTAAAAATGGAAATTCCATATCTCTAATCGCTGCAATTAGTGCACTATTATAGTGAACAATATCATTCATACCAAGCTTCATAATACAACTTTCAACGAAATATATATAAAAAGCACCAATAGCAAAAACAGCATAACCACAAGTACGTATGGATTTTTTTCCATTTTCTTTACTAAACGGGATGTGCAAGAGTATTTCAATACCTAAAAACGGAAATACCATTTCTTTTAACGCTTTTAAGTAAATACCTATATCTTGTTTGTTAAAAAGAGGCAAGATATTCGAAACTTCACCTTGCGTTACCATCAAAATATGAACCGAAGTTGCAACTACAATATAGACGATCCCTATCAACTCAAAAAGTCTTGCAACACTAGTCATTCCCTTATAAGCAATAAAACAAAAAACTGGAATACTAATAACAAGAGTCGCTGTTAAAGGCGTTTTGGGTAAAAAATTTGCTTTTAGTATGGTTACCAATTGAATATTCAAAAAAACAACTATAATAAAAAAATATGCGATATAAAAAGCAATTATGGCATACTTTCCAACTTTTCCGACAAGCTGCTGACTATATTGAAACAACACTTGATTTTCATGATTTTTTTGCAGCGAAGAAATAATAATAGCTACGAAAATAAAAAAAATTGTAGCAATAAATATAGTAAACCAACTACCATAGCCAGCCGAAGTAGCTAAAGCTCGAGAAATATCGACAACACTATATGCAGTTAATGTTAACATCAATATAAAAAAAATCTGTCTGTTCGTTACTCTCTTTTCCAAATTATCTCCTTTATGGCATGGTTTAAGTTTATTATTGGTTAAAAAAGATTTATCAATACATGAAATTTGCCAATACAAAAAGCACCCCTTTTAAAAGAGATGCTTAATAAAAATAATTCTATGCTTTTCAACTCAACAACTAACCATTGATATTTTAAATCTTATTCATATCTAAGTGCTTCAATCGGACTCAATTTCGACGCTCGCATAGCTGGATACATACCAAATATGATTCCAACACCGAGTGAAAATGATATCGCTATAAGCACAATAGAGCTTTGTATCGTTATCGGATTACCGATTAAGCTAGAAAGCAAGCCCCTTGAACCATATGCGAGCAATACCCCCAATAATCCACCTACTCCAGAAACAATAATCGCTTCTATTAAAAACTGAGTCAAGATATCTTTCCTAGTCGCACCGATCGCTTTTTCTATACCGATCTCGCGTGTACGCTCAGTAACCGAAACAAGCATTATATTCATAATCCCAATTCCACCAACAAGCAATGATATAGCCGCTATTCCACCAAGCATAGCCGTAAGTGCCGAAGTTGATTCTTCCAATGATTCAAGGATTGCAGATTGGCTGAAAATTCTATAACCATTCTCATCCTGAGTCAATCCAAAAAGATAGGTTTCCAGATTTTCCTGTGCAGTTTCTACCATATCAGAAGAGCTCGCACTGACATAAACCGTCTTCATCTTACTATCCTTCATAATTCTCTGCATAGTAGAATATGGTGTAAGCACCACCTCATCCTCGTTCGCAGTAGCAGTTGTTCCTTTAGATGCCAAAACCCCAACCACAGTAAACCTTGTGCCATCCAACGAAATCTCCTGCCCTAAAGCCGAAGAATCCCCACCATAAAGTTCACTAGCAATCTCGCTTCCAATAACAGCAACTCTAGCACGCCTACTATCATCATCATCCGATACAAACCTACCAACACTTATCTCATATTCCTTAATGTCCTGATAATCATCATATACACCGATAGTCTGTATACTATCAAGGCTACTCATGGACGATTTAACAGTATAAGATGATTGAGCATACGGACTTATCAATCCTACTCCTTGCAAAGCCGCCATCTCTTCAAGGTTTTTTTCTTTAAAAGACACCCTTTGCGACCTAAGAGTTACAGATATAAGGTTACTACCCATGCCCTCAATACTCTCTGTAATAGCCGCAGTACTTCCTTGACCAACGCTGATTAGTGCAGTAACAGAGAAGATACCGATTATTATTCCAAGCATGGTAAGAAAAGATCGCATTTTGTGTGCCCATACAGCTTTAACTGCCGACAAAAAGGCTTCTGTATATATCATATTATGCTCCCCTCCACATCAGATACAATCTTGCCATCCTTTAAGCGTATAACTCTCTGCGCTTCACTAGCAACCTCATCATCATGTGTTATAAGGATGATTGTATTACCTTTTTCATGCAGTTCATGAATCATGTTAATAACATCAACAGCAGATTTACTATCGAGATTACCAGTAGGTTCATCGGCCAAAATCACTGGTGGAGAGTTTACAATACTCCTTGCAACTGCAACCCTTTGTTGCTGACCTCCAGAAAGTTGAGCTGGAGTATGATCAAGCCTATCACCAAGCCCTACCATTTTTAGTGCTTCAATAGCCTTTTCTTTTCTTTGTTGTCTTGGCATTCTTGCAAACTTTGCAGGCATCTCCACATTTTCAAGCGATGTCATCTTTTTAAATAGATTAAATTGCTGAAAAATAAATCCAATTTTCTTATTTCTAATATGAGAAAGATCATCATCGCTATAATCACCTACATCAATACCATCTAAATAATACTCCCCATCAGTAGGCAAATCCAAGCACCCGATCATGTTCATAAGCGTAGACTTTCCCGAACCAGATTTGCCGACAATCGCAACAAACTCACCTTCAAAAATCTTTAAACTGATTCCATCCAAAGCATGAACCTTTTGGCTTCCCATATCATAGATTTTATACATATCGTTTATTTCGATAACTGGATTACTCTTATTCATTATCTTCCGCCCCCAGTTCGTCCTTCTGGTGGTGTACCGCCCATAGTGCCACCCATCATGCCCATGCCTGCCATATTTGCAGATTTATCCGTCTGCTCGCTATCAGTTTCGCTATTGGATATTGTTGATAAAAGAATTTGTTCATCACCAACAAGACCGCTTATTATTTCGATATTACTCGTATCCTGCAACCCAGTTTCTACGAAAACAACCTGCCCAAAAAGTAGGTCAGTAGGATTTGTTATCATCATTCTTGATTGCATCGCCTTCTGCCTTTGAGTACTATCCCTCTCTCCCTCTTGTGCTTTTTCCGAATCGACAGACTTTCCAGCTTGAGCATTTGACTGCATTTCAATACCCATATAACCCATTAGCGTTTGATTATCATTATCTAAAATCGCTTTTTTAATCTGTGCAATCTCAGATTCAGGTCTTTCAGACGCTACAATCACATAAGACCTCATGCCCATAGTTTTTATAGCCGTAGCAGGCACGCACACTACATCGCTTACGCTTTCAACTTGTATCTCAGCAGATATAGTCAGTGCAACCTTAAAAAACTCATCACTTTCAATCTGTAAAACCACATCATAAGTTGTTATTCCACCAGATGCAGCTCCCGCACTCGAAATCTCTGCAACAGTTGCCTCAAACTCCTGACCGTCAAACGCATCAACTATTACACTCGCTTTTTGACCAACTTTTATGTTAGAAATATCCAGTTCATCAATAGCAACAGTTGCAATCCAGTCTTCCACCGATTTAACAACTGATATCATCTCGTCTCTAGCAATTGTTTGCCCATCTTTAAGGCTTAAATCCGTATAGATTCCGCTTTCTGGCGCAGTAAATTCCAGTGTGTTTAATAATTCTTTACAAAATTCATACTCTTCCCTTAGCACATTTAACTGTTTTATATCGTTATCCAAAGTATACGCATACTGCTCAACATGATACAAAACTTCACCCTTATCTACAAGGTTGTTTTCATCATCATCAACTAAAGTTACTTCACCATAAGTACATTCAATATTAACTGGATTGATAAATTTAAGATTACCAGTAAAAACCTCATTGCCCTCTTTTGTTGCAGATGCTAAATAAACGCTGGCCTGCCCTTCATCTCGTTTTGCAGTAGGAAGAATAACACAATACTCCCCATCAACAACCTCTAAAGTGATATCATCATCATATTTATATCCCGCAGTTCTTATAACAAGCTGTTCACCACAATTGCTAAGTTCATTATACTTTTCTTCACCAACAACTATTTTCATTCGATTTTCAACAACAACAGCCAAATAACCATACTCTTGCATCAAATCTTCAACCAAGTCCTCTTCCTCAGCAACAGCAAACTTTAGTCTGCCATCAACAGGTGATTTTATATATAAAATATTCGATTCCTTATATGAGCTTGCAATATCTTGTTGGAAAGAATTCAACTCTTCAGCCAACGTATCAAGGTTTTCTTGCATTTTATCTTTATCAAGATGCGCAATAACTTGACCTTGCTCAGCATACGCACCCTCAGATATTAATACATTATCTAAAGATATTGTTGTTTGTGCTGAAATATTTTTTAAATATCCAGATTCAATATTACCATCACCATAAACATCAATGCTTATATCACCTAGAAACGCTTCACCATAGCTAGGGGTTATATCAAACGCACTATTTTCTTCCTTTTGCTTGCTAAACACCACAAATAATGTACTTACTATTACAACAACTACTACCAGCAATATAAGTATTCTCACCTTTTTACTCATCTTATTAAATGTTTTTTTCAAAACTTTCCTCCGCTATTTAGTGATTAATTTTCTTGTGCATCTTTTTGTGCGTTTTCCACTTGAGGTCTTTGCATACCTAATCCAACTTCTTGCATTTTCTCTCTTGAAAAACTCTCCATAAATTCTTTATACTCTATTTCCTTATTATAAAGCTTATCAATAAGCTCAATTTCCTCATCTGTTAAATTCTCAAGGTTCAAACTTTCTTTGTCAGGCAAGTTTTCCAACATCCCTCTTCCATTACCTTGAGCTTCGCCATTAGGTTTTTTCCTATCAGCATTTCCCCCATCTCTCATTTTGCCATCAGGCCTTTCACCATCATTACCATTCTCTTGATCACTGCTATCTTGCGCATCTTGCACTACCTCATCCTCTTGAGTGCTTTGTTCATCAGAGCCACACCCGACCATAAACAATGTTGTTACTGTCAAAATAACTATTAAAACAATTATAAATATTCTATTCATTAATATTCTCCTATTTATACTTAATTATATATGGATTTTAGCATCAAGAGTATAAATCAAACTGAAACTAAAAGAAGTGTTTTTTTCAGTTTATTTTAAGGTTCAACTTAAATGTGCTTTTTTCAGCTTTCTTTAAGCTTTATCTGTTAATATCTTTACATTAGGAAAGGATACACAATATAATTAAACCTAAGAGGTAAGATATAATGAAGATATTGATTGTAGAGGACGATAAAAAACTTTCCGATACGTTAAAGTATCTAATAGAAGAACAAGGATATTTTGTTGATACAGTATACAATGGGATGGATGGATTATATTATGCTTCAAATCACAAATATGATTTGATTTTGCTAGATGTTATGATGCCCAAAATGAACGGCTATGATGTGATAAAAATGCTCAGGAAGCAAAAAATCGCAACTCCTGTTCTTATGCTCACAGCAAAAACTAATATTGAAGATAAAGTAATCGGACTAGACTCAGGTGCAGATGATTATATGGAAAAACCCTTTTCTCCAAAAGAACTATTAGCAAGAATACGTGCTCTTTCAAGAAGAACAGGCGATGTTATCGTACAAGATTTAGCTTTTTCTGATATAAGCTTAAATATTGAAACTTTTTCTTTATCATGCAATGAAAGGTCGATTACTCTAAGCAACAAAGAATTTTTGATATTAAAGATGCTTATGAAAAACCCAAAAACAATCTTTTCTAAAGAAACTCTTATAACAAAGGTGTGGGGCATAGATTCAGATGCAACCGACAACAACGTTGAAGCATATATATCTTTTTTGCGTAAAAAATTGAATTACATCGACTCAAACGTAAAAATAGGTGTGGTACGTATGGCAGGCTATAAGTTGGAGGAAAAATCTAATGATTAAAAAGCTTAAAAATCGATTGATTACCATTACAATGCTCCTACTGGGTATTGTGCTAATAATAATATTTTCCACTTTAATCTTAACTTCAGCAAACCGAATGAAAAATGAGAGTTTTAGAAATATTAATAAAGACTATTTGATTTTTACAGGGCAAAGCAAAGCCCAAACAAACAACTCATCTAATAACCCAACAGCAGAAAAAAGATTTTCTCGTGATCGCTCTCCGTTTAAAACTTTCTTAGTCACTTTAGATTCCAATGGTGACATTCAAAATGTTGATAGTTTTGATAAACAAGTAGATTTAGACCATTTGCAAGAGGCTGTTTTTATTGTAGAAAAAAACAATGAAACCACAGGCACTATAAACAGCCTTGATTTACGTTATGAAGTCTTTGATGGACAGCAAAAAATCATCGGTTTTATAGATTTTAGTTTTGAAAAAACCTTTATACAAAAACAAATAATGACTTACAGCCTTGTCCTAATAATTAGCCTCGCTGTATTTTTAGCAATCAGCATATTTTTATCCAATACCGCAATCAAGCCAATAGATAACGCTTGGAAAAAACAACAACAATTTATATCAGATGCCTCACACGAACTAAGAACACCTCTTACTGTTATGCTCGCCAATACCTCCATTTTATTAGGTGGCAAGTTTATTGACGACAATCAAAAAAAATGGATAAGCAACCTTGATATTGAAGCTACACATATGAAAACGCTAGTTAACGATTTGCTATTTTTAGCACGAGTCGATTCAAAATCGAACGAAGAAATAAAGCAAATGATAGATTTAAGCGATACCGTTTTTCAAAGTTCATTAGCTTTCGAAGCACTGATGTTTGATTCAGGAAACGAACTTGAAATTGATATAAAGCCAAATATATCAGTATATGCAAACCCAAATCAGATAAAACAGCTAGTTTCGATATTGCTTGATAATGCAAAAAAATATTCATTTGAAAATACAAAAATAACATTAAACCTCAACAAAGATGAAGGCAAAACAGTATTATCCGTGCATAATTTTGGCGAGGTCATAGATAAAAATGCTATACCAAACCTTTTTGATAGATTCTATAAAAATGATATTGCAAGAACAAGAAATACTGAATCAAGCTATGGACTCGGACTTGCAATTGCAAAAGAGATTGCAAATTTGCACAATGCACAAATAAAAGTAAACAGTAATAAAAATAGCGGAACAACATTCTTTGTCTATATGTAGATAATAATAAGATCTGAATATTTCCCATCTTATCCTATTTATTTATACAAAAAAAGCCAGCAATCGCTGACTTTTTCGATCATATAAAGGCACATAATCGCCCTTTTTTACAACGTTTAACAATCAAAGTCTAAACTTAGAAATCATCTCCACCGTCCAACGGTATCACATCATCAGGTGATACGATGTGTTTAACTGCACCAGTTTGCATGTTGACTGGTTTTTTAAATGCTTTTTGCTTTTCTATATTCTCTTTAACTTCACCTTGTTTTTTTCCGCCATGAACTAATGCATTAAGCTCAACAACAATACCTTCAAGCTCATTTGCTTGGTTTTTCAGCTCGCCAGCCGATGCCGCACTCTGCTCAGCAGATGCAGCGTTTTGTTGAACAACGCCCTCCATCTGTCCAATAGCTTGAGTAACCTGATTAATTCCTTTGCTTTGCTCTTCACTGGCAAGTGATATTTTACCCATAAGCTCATTTACATTTTGGGTTTTAGACACAATCTCTTCAAGGGAAACATTTACATCTGCACTAACTGTAACTCCTTGATGTGAAAGCTCAATATTTTTATCAATAATCTCTGCTGTATCTTTAGCCGCAGCCGCACTTTTTTGAGCTAAATTTCTAACTTCTTCAGCAACCACTGCAAAACCCAATCCAGCATCTCCAGCACGAGCAGCTTCAACTGCTGCATTGAGTGCCAACATATTGGTCTGAAAAGCAATATCATCAATAACCTTGATTATTTTAGAAATTTCAGCACTGGATTTTTTAAGCTCATCCATAGACACTGTCATATCCTTCATCTTGCTTGAGCCTTCTATGGCTGCAAGGCTAGCTTCATTGGATAAATCATTTGCTTGACGAGTATTTTCAGTATTTTGACGAACCATGGAAGATGTCTCATCCATAGTTGCAGAGGTCTGTTCAATAGAAGCCGCCTGTTCTGTCGACCCTTCAGATAATTGGTGACTAGATTCTGTCAGTTCAACTGATGCAACCTTTAAGCTTTTAACCAGATTTTTTTCGTGTTCTGATATTTTTATTAAAGCCTTTACCAAACTTTTGATTCTAAATAATACAAATACGATAGCTGCTCCAACTATCAACAATGATGTATAAAATATATACTCTGAATTTTTTCTACTCAAGTCCTGATGCTTTTGTGATAAAATATCTGGATAAAGTTCTAAACTTTCCTCTATGCCATTCATTTCATCCCTTGCTACATTAAACAATACATTACTCTTTTCGATATCACCTTTGATTTCATCAGCCATTGTTCCTGACTCAATCTTACTTACAATTTCATTTGTAGCTACTTTCCATTCTCCATATGCGGAAAAGAATATATCAATCCTTTGCGACACAGTTGTTGTTTCATCATTTGATAAAGATGCCACCACACTGTTTTGATTTGAAATATCCCGTATTCCCCCCATTCTTGTTTCAACATCACCGATATTATCCAAATAAGAATCTTTTGCTTCATTGAATTTATCACTGCCTTTATCATGAATCAACATATTATTAAATCCATCTAAAGATTGATAAAAATCACGATCGGCATTTAATACCAAATTAATGCCAGTAAAACTTTCTTCCTTAAATTCCTCCGCAAATTTTCCAAGTCCAATGGAATTGGTATAAAATATAACAACGATTACTGCAATCATTGTCGCAAGCGGTATACTTATTTGAATAATCTGTTTCGCTAATAAGCTTGTCCTTTTCATTTTATTTTCTCCCCTATACTATTTTTAATGCTCTTATTTTAAGCTAAAGTTAATATATTGTCCGCATCTAAAAGTATAATAACATTTCCCCTTATTTTTCCGGCACTAGTTAAAAAACTTACTCTACGTCTGCACTATTTTGTAGAGGAGGTTCTATATCTTTTAGAATTTTGCCATTCACTTTGCGCACACTGTCCAACACAACACCACTGGTCTTTGTTTCTTTGTATTCCCATAATAAACCTCTCCTTTTCTATCTCTTTCATGATTTTATTTTTATAACATAAAATGTTTCGTCACATATCATCTCGCAGTTTACAACATGTCCAATACATCTGTTTTACAAAAATTAAATATCTACTAACACCATTATAACAGATATTTCACTAAAATATTAACTCATTGCCCAATATCATTGATATTTTCATTATCTACATTCACATTTATAAGTTTATTATAATAAATCCTTGTTGAATCAATATAAATGCAGTCATAAACACTTATCTTGCCATCAACATTTTTTATCCACAAAATAAAAGCCTCAACTCTTTGACAAGCTGAGACTTAAATATTGTTGAAATGTATAAGTGTTATTTCCTATTCGATATGTTTAAAACTTGTCTTCACCGTCTAGTGGAATCACATCATCGGGCGAAACAATATGCTTTACATCACCTGTTGATGACAAACTATCCACTTTCTTTATCGGCTCAACCAACTGAATTTGTTTATCAGAAACCTGTCGCTTTGCTCCCTTTACCAATACTTCCAGCTCACCCACAACAGTTTCTAGTTCTTTCGCTTGGGTTTGCATTTGCTGAGCTGATGCCGCACTCTCTTCAGCTGTTGCCGCATTTTGCTGAACAACTTGTTCCATCTGTCCGATTGCATCTGTAACTTGTTCTGTACCTTTTGCTTGCTCATCACTTGCCTTCGATATTTCTGCCATCAATTTATTTACATCATTCGTTTTGATCATAATATCATTTAAAGTGTCATTAACCTCTTTACTTAGAACAGCACTTTCATCAGATAAATCGATGTTTTCATCTATAATTTCTGTTGTATCCTTTGCTGCCAATGCACTTTTCTGTGCAAGATTTCTAACTTCTTCTGCAACAACAGCAAAACCAAGCCCTGCATCTCCTGCCCTTGCAGCTTCAACAGCAGCATTAAGTGCTAACATATTCGTTTGAAATGCTATCTCGTCAATAACTTTGATAATTTTTGCTATGTCTGCACTCGACTTTTTCAACTTATCCATCGACCTTGTCATTTTCTTCATTTGAATCGAACCATCTGCCGCAGAATCACTTGCCTGCTTCGAAAGATCATTAGCCTGTTTTGTATTTTCTGCGTTCTGATGCACCATCGAAGATGTTTCATCCATCGTTGCAGAAGTCTCCTCAATCGATGCCGCCTGCTCAGTTGCACCTTCTGACAAAGTTTGACCTGCTGCTGCCAACTGATAAGCAGCTGACGCAACATCGCTTGCTGATTTCGACAAGGAAACTGTATTCTTATTAAGCTGTCTTATCATCTTTCTAATAATAATTATTGAAAGCAATATGCCCAACAAACAACCTATACTAGATACCGCAATCAGAATTATCTTTGTTTTTTGTTCTTCAGCCTCCAAAGCTGCTTCGGCTTCTTCGCTTTGTCTTATAAAAATTTCTTCTATTTTCTCCAATATCAACATCGTATTATCTAATTCAGGTTCAGTATTTTTTTTAAAATACATCACCGCCTCTAGTAATCTATGTTCTTCAAGATAACCGTTTATAACCTGTGATGATTCATGCAATGCATTATGATGCACTTTAATTTCATCCAAATATTTATGTACTTCTTCATCTTCAATGCTTGCAACTTCATCTGAATTTATCCACATACCGAACTCACATTTTGTCGGATCCTGCTCTCCTAAAAACGGATCATCAAGATCAATAGCCTCTCTTAAATCCGAAACCCAATTTAAGTGGCATACTTTGTTTTGAAGTATTGATTGTACATTACCATCAGCTACCGACACTTCCCCTGATAATCTTGTAATCTGCGTTAATTGTGTTATTGATACCGTTGAAACCACAACCAATATCACTATAAGAATTGCGATTGGTATTATTAACCTTTTTGTCATGTTGAGTTTTTTCATAATTAACCTTCCCTAGCCCTGAATTTCCATTTCATTGCTTGCAATAATCTTATCTGAATCGAGCGTCATAATCACTTTATCTTTAACTTTACCCATTCCAGAAAGAAACATATGCTCAGAATTTACACCGTATTGTGGTGGCTTCTCAAATTGATCTGGATCAATATCCAACACTTCTTGAACAGCATCCACAACAACCCCACTCATTTTTATTTCATCATCAGTTTGGGTTTCAACAACAATAATCGATGTCTTCTCATCATACTCTCTTTCGCCCATGCCAAGCCTAAGACGAAGGTCAATTATCGGTATAATTTTACCTCTAAGATTAATCACACCTTTAACATACTCTGGCATTCTAGCCAATTCTGTTATATCCATCATACCTATAATCTCTTTTATCTTGAGTATAGAAATCGCATACACTTCTTCCTCTAAAAGAAAAGTGAGGTACTTATTCATTTGTTTTGCCATATCATAATTTCCTTTCAATATATATTGTTTCTAAACCGATTATCTTCATCTAAGGGTATTATATCGTCTGACGACACAATATGTATTACAGATAAATCTTTATTTACTCTAATAGCCACTATAAGTAAAAATTTATTTATAAATCAAATCGTGATATATAAATAAACCAATAAATACAAACCGAACAAAAATTTCAGTTTGTGTATTGTTATAAACAGCTTTTTTTTGGTAAAAATTTTTATCTACTTTTTCTCTTTTTTAATTCTTTAATTTGCAGGTTTCTTTCTGTCAAACAGATTAGATATGATACTATATATTAAATTTGAATTTTTATAATATTTACAATTAAAAAGTACTTTCACTTTAGCATAATATTTTCAAAGTTGCAACTATTTTAACAGTGAAAATCTGTTAATTTTAAAAAATATTTCACCATATTTTTTACATTTTTATTACCACTTAAAATGTCCATTATCGATATGTTTATCAATAACAAAAAGGAGCACACTCACTAATGTAATGTACTCCAACGAATCAATTATATACTATTTAGTCAGTTCATTAAAAATTGCTATGACAATATACTGACAGGGTTAATACTTGCTGTATCCCTAATAATAAAATTACTAAACTTCGTCTTTTTAGATTGACGTTTAGTTTTAGCCATAAATGCAGTAAACTCTTCAAGTGATCCAAATTGGCTAACATCTCCTAAATAGCATGCAATATTAATATTGATAAGCCCACATTTACTATATTTCCCTTGTCTGTTTGCCGAGTGGATATATCCTTTATCATAATCATTTTTATTATAAAAATAAACTTTGCTCTTTTCAAATTCTTCAATAATACTATTTAAAACCTTTGGAGCATAATAGTTTCTTGCCCCCTCATATTCATCAACTTCATAAATACAAACATAATCATCCCCTCCAATATGCCCAACAAAGCTATTATATGGCAAGGATTCAAATTTTTCTAATAATATTTGTGCTGTCTTTTTAATAACAACATCGCCTTTTTCGAAACCATAAAAATCATTGTATACTTTAAAATCGCTAAGATCTACATAAGCAAAAAGCACAGTTTGTTTTGACAACATATATTTATTTATGTTATTGCTTATTATATTGTTTCCAGGTAACTGTGTTAGAGGATTGAGTTGCGTCGCATCTTCATTATTTATTTCGTTGTATTCTTTTATAACTTGTATTATTGAAACCATACCAAGATAAGTATTGTTGTTTGTAACGATAATATCATCATAAAGATTTTTCTTAGATCTATCCATTGCAGATTCAAGCACATCTTTTATAGATGTATGGTAATCAACCATCAGTGGACTAGCGTTAAATACGCTCGAAATTGGCTTTTCACTATAAAGTGAATAGCTGTATTGTGAAGTGAACAAGAGTAATAGATCATTCCTGTTAATATAACCTACAATTTTATTATTATCATCTACAAAACAGAAGGAATCATAGCCTTTTCGCTTAAAAAGGTCAACTACTTGTTTACATTTTAGTGAATAACTCAAGCAAAGTTTTTCATCTATTATTTTGCCTACAAACGAATGTCCTCTTGTGTTATTATTTAATGTAAATATATCTTTATTTGTTTGCATAATTAATTTCTGTATATCAAAATCATGACATAAAAGCGTGCTTTCTGGTCTTCCAATAAAATATCCTTGCGCATAATCTATTCCAATTGTAATCAAATACTTTAACTCTTCAAATGTCTCTATCCCTTCAGCAATCAGTTTTATATTCATAGCTTTTGCAAACGATTTAATAGACTTCAACAACACTTTCTTACATTTATCAGCATTGATATTCTTAATCAGATTAATAGATATCTTCATATAATCAAAATTATCTAAACACATTGCATTTAAGCTTATCATATTATCATTTGCATCATCAAGCGCCAACTGATAACCTGCTTTTTTATATATTTTAAGATACTTAGCTAGCTCTTCACTTGAAATATCAAAGTTCCTCTCACACACTTCTAAAATAATATTTTCTTTCTTAATTCCATGTTTTTTTGCATACTTATTAAGCATTTTAATATGAAATTTATGCTGTTTCATCGTAGCTTGCTCAATATTCAAAAAAACTTTCTTATGGTAAGTATTATCTTTATATTTAATTATCGATTTTTCATGACTAAAAGCATCTAAATTGTGTATTGAATCAATATCATAAAAATAGTCAATAATTTTTAAAGGATTACTTTCTCCATTTTTATCATTGTTTCGAATTAATGCTTCATTTCCTTCAATTTCCCCTGTTTTCAAATCAAATATCGGTTGGAATACTGTTGAAATATTACTCAATATATGTTGTGATTGTAAACTATCCATAATACCTTCCCTTCGTAGAATATAATAAATTACAGATATAAATCACAAATGCGATTATTGTAAAGTTTGTGTAATTTATGATAGCAAAATATGCAAAAACTCTTATAATTATTAAAAAATCGAACTCATTGACATAAGAAGAGCACCAAAATACACCTTTAATATATCAATTACATTTTGATCATACTTTGAGAATTTATCTATGATATTATTTGATTTGAATGGATTTGTGATAATTAAAAAAACAGAGTGAAAATTATCACGCTGTTTTTAATATTTAGTTATATTACAACAACAAAAATGTTAATCTAAAAGATAGCAACTTGCTTTTATAAACACTTAAATCCTTCAATTATATTATGATTGTTAGCTATATCTTTTACAATCAATGTTGTCGTTGGTGCTTTTGATTTATCAGCAAACACTATGTCATGACCTAAACAAAGACCCAATGATATGTTCAATTCAGTATCAGCCTCTTCGAGAATTTTTGCTTGACCTGCTGGATTGCACGATATGCCTCTTGTTCCTTCAACAAGCATCTTAGAAGGTATTCTCAAACATTTACAATCAATTCTGACCACTTCAAAACTACCTGATAAATATTCTTCCAGTTGCTCCGCATATTTAATCAACGATATACAGTGTGCTATACCAAGCTTTTTATACCCTGCTTGCATCGCATAATTCTTTATCTGCTCAATCCTATTCATTCCTGATTCTCTACTAGTAAGAGCTAATTTCATAGTTTCCAAATCGCTCTCATTATAAAGTTTAATATGTCTTTCCATCTATCGTTTACTTTTCTTTCTATATAATTAGCAAAATGCCTTATTAATATTAAATCAAACCCTTATAAATGTCAAATATCAATATGCAACTTTAGCCAATATCAGCTAGCAAATCATTTATTAATTCGGCCATAATCTCTTATCCACATTTGCATACACTTGCTCAACTGTATAAAATCCATCTTCAATAACCGTTGTATAAATATTATCTGGTTCAACACTGATTGGCATAAAATCAATATAGTCGATATTATATTTACCATCGAATATCGTTTTTTCAACGCCAATATCCTCACCTTTTGCCATTTTAACCGCTATCACAGCGGCACCTTCTGCCAATATCTTTATCGGTTTATAGATGGTCATGTCTTGAGTCCCTTCAACAATCCTTTGTGCTGCAGCCAGCTCCGCATCTTGACCCGTAACATAAACATCATCGATTAGACGATTTTCCGAAAGAGCACTTATCGCACCCTCAGCAACCCTATCATTCGCCGCTAAAATCGCATCAAACTCTACCCCTTCCGAGATTAACTTGCTTACATAGGCATACGAAAGCTCATCACGCCAAGCATCCACCCATGTTTCTGCTACAATAGTAATTTGCCCATTATCAATAAGTGGCTGTATCTCACCCATATATCCTTCGTTGAACATAAACGCATTGTTATCTGTCTCAGATCCATTTAAAATAACATAGTTACCGCTGGGCACATTATACGTTAAGGCTTCACCAATAAGCTGCCCTACTTTAACATTATCAAACGAAATATAAAGATCAACGTTCGAATTTCTTATCATGCGATCATATGCAATAACCTTTACATTGTTGTCATGTGCGTATGATACAAGTTTTTCAAGACTATCTTTATCATAAACCACAATAGCCAGCACATCCACACCTTGATCGATCATTTCCATACCAATTTGAATTTGCAACTCACTATCTTCATATGCATTTTTAACGATAACCTCAGCACCAAGTTCCTTAGCCTTTGCAACGAATATATCCCTATCCCTCTGCCATCTTTCAACTGTCATGGTTTCAGGAATAAATCCAATCTTCACTTTGCCATCATCGTTCAAAAACGTTTCCTCTTTTGCACATCCACACAACATAAGAACAACACAGCCAAGCACCAAAATCGCAATCTTCTTCATCCTATTCCTCCCAAGCAATACTAATAAAAATACCTTTAGACCAACTTAAATCCATACAAATTTATATTTATACATTTTTTATATATGTTGAAGGCGACACGCCCTCATGTTTTTTAAATAGTTTACTAAAATAGTTTGGATCATTATATCCAGATTTAAAGCAAATCTCTTTAATAGAATGAGTCCCTTGCTTCATAAGCATCTTTGCATTATCAATCCTGACAGTTGTTAATCGCTCAATAAAATTGACACCCATTTGCTCTTTATATAACCGACTAAAATACTGTGGGCTTACACAAAGCTCTTTAGATATTTCATCAAGCGTAAGTTCTTGAAAAAACCGTTGATTGATAATAACATTAGCCTTGTCAACAATCGCACCCATATTATTTTGTTTATTTTGCTTGATCTTGTTTGCAATATATCCAATTTTGCCAATACACATATCTTCAAATTCATGTTTGTTCTTAACGGCCAAAAGATCATTTATATACTTGCTATAATCCAAATAATCATCACTGTCAATACCATCTTCAATAGCAATACGATGAGCAGCCACAATCATCTCTATTAGTCTATTTCGCAAATTCTCTTTGACAAAAAAATCTGGATTTTTATTGAATATATCAGCTAAAATGCTGATGCACAACTTTGATTCTCCGATTTCGATATATTTTATAAGTTTTTGCATATCACCAAACAACTCAATACCATCCCTATCCGCTTTAAAAGAGACGTCTTGTATATGAGTGACTTTTTGCTCATTTCCAAAATTCAAAGCCTTTAATGCCTCATGGTAGGATAATATCAGATCGTCATCAGGTTTAACGCTACCAATTCCCACAGAAAACTTTATATTGAATTTACCTTCAAGCTTTGCCACAATTTTTTCTAGCATATCTATCGCTTTAACAAGCTGACTATATTCATCATTTGGATTTTCAGCAACATATACAACCACACGATCGAGTATAACCGGACCTACAATACACTTAGATATATACTTGATTTCGTCTTTAAACACTGGATAGTATGCCTGATTTTGCACTCTACCTGAATCTTTTTCCTTGCCGATCTCAACAGCTTTCAGCACGAACATATAACCAAATCCGCTAGTAATCTCAAACAACTCTTTATACTTTCCAAAATCAAAATCTTCACCTTGGTTTAGCATCAGAGAATATATAAAACTATGTTCAACAACCGTCAACATCTTGTCAATCTTCTCTTTAACCTCAAGTGCATAAGTCCGTTTTCTCTGCTCTTTATCCAAAATATCCGTAACATTCCTAAGAGTATCGACTAGACTTTTTTTATTAACTGGTTTTGTCAAGTATTCATTAACACCCAATTCAACCGCTTGCTTCGCAAAATCAAAATACTCATAAGCCGAAATAATAACAAATTTAATATTAGTATAGATATTTTGAATCTCTTTAATAGCCTCAAGCCCATTGATTCCTGGCATCCTTATATCCATGATAATTATGTCAGGTTTAATATTCGCAACTTTCTCAATCGCTTCTCTACCCGACCTTGCAGTATGCACGATTTTAATATTGTCGATTTCTCTATCTACAATATATTTTACAGATTCAATTGCAACCTGTTCATCATCAACAACCATTAACTTATACATAGATTAACTCCCTACTTTCTCTGTTTCTATCGGTATCTTCAGTATAAATTTTGTTCCTTCATCTATCTTTGTTTCAATATCCAAAACATCTTCAACACCAAAAAACAACCTTAGTCGATGAACAACATTTGATACCCCAATACCTGTCGTATGACCAGATTTATCCGCATCAAACTTCTGCCCTTCAATCAACTTTAGTCTGGTTTTCTCATCCATACCAACACCATCATCACTAATAGAAATCATCATTGTATCTAGCTTTCTAAATATGCTGATATGAATTGTTCCACCTTCCTCTTTTTCACCAATACCGTGTATTGTCGCATTTTCAACAAACGGCTGAATAATAAGAGGTGGTACTTCTATATCAAACAAATCACAATCTATTTCGTATTCAAATTTAATCGTATCGCCAAACCTAACTTGGAACATATTGCCATACGCTCTGACCATATCAACTTCTTCTTTCATCTCAACAACACGGTCAAGGCTGTTAACATTATACCTAAAAATCTTAGCAATATCCTCTAAAAAGTCAGTTGTTCTGTCTGCCCCCTCAATCATCGCAAGCTGAACACCTGTGTTTAAGGTATTAAACAAAAAATGTGGGTTAATTTGCATCTGAAGTGCTTTGAGTTCCGCTTCATCCAAAAGCGACTTCATCTTAAAGTTATCAACCTGTTGCTCAAATAATTGCGCCTCTGTCTGTGCCTTATCATGCAAATCAGATATATAGTTTTTTATGCTGTGCTTCATCCCATTAAAAGCAGTCGCCATTACCTTTAACTCATCGTGCGTTGCAACTTTAATATCAGCAGCATCAAAATTCCCTTCTGACATTTCTTCAGCTGAATGAGCGAGCTTAACGATCGGTTTTGTGATGTCATAAGTAATATATATGATCACAAATAGGTTAAATATAATAACAGAAACGATCAATATCATATTCATCATCAAAAGCATAGATAGATCAGCCGCCATGCCCAAGTATTGATTAGTATTAGAATCAAGGTTGCTTAAATTAAGCCTGTCAATATAGACATTTATATATCCAGAAATGATATCAGCCTCAGCATACCGCTTTATATACTCATCCGCATCATTTAATCGCTTGGCTTCAATCGCCGCATCAGTTTCCACTAAATACGCTTCCACCATATACCTTATATCCTTATAGATCAAATCATCTTGACGATACACATCTTTTGATTTATCAAACATACTTTGTGCTTTTTCAATGAATTTATCTTTCTGTTTATGGTAATTAAGCACACTATCAGAATCATCAGAAACCAAATAATTCGTTAAATTATCATCAACAACATCCATGATTGTTAAAAATTCTTCTACCTGCACATTAATAGAAAACATCTCATCCATTTTCTTTATAAGATTTCTAGATGTCTGCAATATAAACACACTAGTCATGCTAGTTAAAAGCGAGGTAGCCAAAAACACAACAATCATTTTTGTTCGTATACTTTTAAAAAAACGAAACTTACGAAAATTAAACATAACTTACCTTTTATGATACTTTGCAATATTTGTAAGCGTATATGTATCAATATCAATGTCCTCATAGCTTGGTTGAAAACTCTCTTCCATATCCTTGATAAGCGTTTCAATACATTTATAGCCCGCCTCATATCCATTTCTATCTAAAACACCAAATATGATGCCCTTATTTATATATTTAACAATCCCTTCGGTCATATCAGTTCCAACAATATACACTTTCCCTACGAGATTTCTTTCAACAATCACCCTTGCTGCCGCCATTGTATCCCTTGCATTAACACAAAAAATCGCATCTATATCTGGGCATTGTGTAAGTATACTTCTTGTTAAATCCTCTGCACCCAAAAGATCACTTTTTCTATATTGTGTTGTTATAAGATTCATGTTTCTAATATTTTCCGTTACACTTACCATTCCAGATATCATAGTATCATTTTGAGAAACTATGGATTGTGCACCTTCATCACTTACTGGGCTAGATAGTATTACCGCATAATTTATTATTCCAGCTTCTATCGGAATACGAGAAATGAGTTTTGCCGCACTAATACCGTACTCATAAAAGTTTGTTCCAACATATGAAAGTCTCGTACTATCTACACTCTCAACGCCACCAAGAACTACGGGTACATTTATCTTAGATGCTAGATTAACAGCCTCTTCATATTCGGATGTGCCGTCGCCATTAACAATGATACCATCAACTTGAGATTTTATCGCAATTTTAATATAATCCACCATTTTGTCATTTGCTAAAATATCGTTGATTGGATTATATTCCACAGCACTACTGTATTCTTTTGCCGCCTCGTAAACACCCTCTTTAAAGTTTTGCCAATAAACATCTTCATCAGACTTCAAAATCAATGAAAAGTGATAATTTGCATCATCAAAAGTAAGAAGCATATCATCATCATATACATTATTGATTCGATTATAATAATATATAGTACCGCTTGAAGAAGCAATTATCAATACTATGATAATTGCAAGTATTGCTTTATAATACCATCTCATATAACTCTCCACAAATCTGTTTTCAACAATAATCTAAACTAAATTTTATTCATTATAGATTTAGTTTAGATCATTATTGAATTTTACACAATAGCATAATCATACTTAAAGCAAAAATAACGTGCAAAGTATATGCACGTTACCTTCGCTTATATGTTAAACTTATTTACTCTTAGATTTTGAATAAACATCAAATAAAACAGCAAACAACAGAACAAGTCCTTTAACAATGTCTTGATAGAATACATCAAGTCCGATAATTGACATACCATTGTTCAAGATACCCATGATAAATCCACCAATGATAGCACCCATAACCGTTCCTACACCACCAGTTGCTGATGCACCACCAATAAAGCAAGCTGCGATAGCATCCAACTCAAAACCATCACCTGCAAGTGGTGATGCCGCATTTAAACGACCTGCAAATACGATACCTGATAGTCCAGCCAAAAAGCCCATGTTTGCATATGCTAAAAATAATATTCTCTTGGTCTTAATACCAGATAACTGAGCTGCTTTTGCGTTTCCACCCAATGCATAAAGCTGTCTTCCAATAACAGTTTTATTAGTGATAAATGCATAAATCCCAATCAAAACAGCAAGAATAATCAATATTATCGGAATACCATCATCCAACGCTAACCAAAATGAGAACAATAGAATGATAAATGACATGCCGATTAGTTTAAGTAACAGCATACCTGAAGTCTCTACATCATACCCTTTGTTTTTTTTCATCGATCTTGATCTCAATGTAGAAACAACGAAAAGCACTACTGCTAAAATACCAACAACCATGCATGTTCCATTTAAAATTGCTGATTTTCCAGAAACATTGATGTTTTGTAAAAATGTAATCTGACCAATAAAATCAGGTACTGGTCTTGCTGCAATCACCTTATATGCGTCAGGAAGTCCAATCGTTTCACCTTGAAGGATGATATTATTTACTCCTCTAAAAACAAGCATACCAGCAAGCGTTGTGATAAAAGCTGGAATATTTTGATAAGCAATCCAGTAACCTTGCCACATACCAGCAAGCGCACCAACAGCCAATGATAATATGATTGACAACCATATAGGCAGCCCTAAAGTTACGCTAAGCAGTGCAGACATTGCACTAACAAGTGCAACAACTGATCCAACGGAAAGGTCAATATTACCACCCGTCAAAATACACATCAACATACCAACTGCTAATATCAAAATATAACTGTTTTGATATATAAGCTTTGTTACATTTCTTGGTTTAAGTAATATCCCGTCTGTTAACCCTTGGAATAATAACATTATTACTACTAAGGCAACAAACATCGCATATTTTCTCATGTTATGTTTTATTAAATCTTGAATTTTGCGAGCCATTATACTTCTCCTTCGCCATTTGTATCTTTAATGATACAAGTCATAATATTTTCTGGTGTCGCTTCTTGTCTAGATGTTTCACCAATAATTTTTCCTTCATTCATTATGTAAATTCTATCAGCAACACCGAGCACTTCTGGAAGCTCAGATGAGATAACTAACACACTTTTTCCTTCAGCAGCTATCTTATTAATAATGCCATATATTTCATATTTTGCACCAACATCGATTCCTCTTGTCGGTTCATCAAGCATCAATACATCGGGCTGCGTATAAAGCCATTTACTCAATACAACTTTTTGTTGATTACCACCTGATAAGTTACCAGTTGTTTGATAGATACTAGCACATTTTGTATTTAGTTTTTCCTTATATTCATTTGCAACAATAACCTCTTGATCTTCATCAACAATACCATTCTTTGAAAGGCTTTTTAGATTCGCCATAGTCGTGTTAGTCTTGATGTCTTGACCCAAAACAAGTCCAGCAGTTTTTCTATCCTCTGTTACATATGCAATACCGTTATCTATTGCATCACTGATATCATTAAGATGAAGCTCTTTTCCGTCTTTTATTATTGTACCAGTAACACCAGTACCATATGCTTTTCCAAAAACACTCATTGCAAGCTCTGTTCTCCCCGAACCCATAAGCCCAGCAAGCCCAACAACTTCACCTTTTCGAATATTAAAGCTTATGTCATCTAAAACCTTACGCTCTTCATTTAATGGATCATATACCGTCCAATTTTTTACCTCGAAACCGATTTCACCGATATTTGGTGTTCGTTTTGGAAATCTATCAACAAGATCACGACCAACCATACCTTTTATAATTCGATCTTCACTGATTCCGCCTTCTATATTTTCAAGTGTTTCAATCGTTTGCCCATCGCGGATAATCGTTATCTTATCCGAAACTTTCGCTATTTCATTCAGCTTGTGCGAGATAATAATGCAAGATAAACCCTGCTCCTTATTAAGTTTCTTTAAAAGACCTAAAAGGTGATCTGAATCCTCATCATTAAGTGCCGCCGTAGGCTCATCTAAAATCAGCAACTCACAGTTTTTTGCAAGCGCTTTTGCAATCTCAACCAGCTGTTGTTTTCCTACTCCAATATTTTTTATAACTGCATTATAACTTTCATTTAATCCAACTTCATCCATAATGTCTTTAGCAAGATTATTAGTTGCGTCCCAATCGATAACGCCATTTTTCTGTCTCTCATTACCCAAGAAGATGTTTTCTGCAATTGTCATATAAGGGCTTAGCGCTAACTCTTGGTGAATAATCGCTATACCTTTGTGTTCGCTTTCTCTAATGTTTTTAAACTTACAAACTTCATCTTTGTATAGAATATCACCTTCATATGTGCCATATGGATATATCCCACTAAGCACGTTCATAAGAGTGGATTTTCCTGCACCGTTTTCTCCAACAAGTGCGTGTATCTCACCTTTTTGAACCTCTAAATTAACATTATCAAGCGCCTTAACACCAGGGAATATTTTTGTGATGTTGTTCATTTCTAAAATTAATTCCGCCATCTAACCCAACTCCTTAAAAAATATGGCGACAACAAATTTCTCGCTGTCGCCATATATATTTTACACTACTTTTCTTTTTTTTACTAACTATTCAGCGGCTATTTTAATTGGTCAGCTGTATAATATCCAGAATCGATCAAGATTGACTCATAGTTGTCAGCATCAGCAAATACTGGCTCACATAAGAATGAAGGAACTTCTTTAACATTGTTGTCATATACGTTGTTAACTGTAACATCTTTACCAGCAAGAATTTCGTCAACCATTACAACAACTCTGTCAGCCAATGTTCTTGTATCTTTAAAGATAGACATTGATTGTTTTCCAGCTAAAACGTTCTTCATGCTGTTAACATCACAGTCTTGACCAGTAAGAACTGGGAAAGGCTTGTCAGCAGAACCGTATCCAGCAGAGTCAAGCGCAGCTGTGATACCTTGAGCTAAACTATCATTTGGAGAAAGAACAACATCGATGTTTGCATCAGCATAATAAGCAGTTAAAAGGTTATCCATTCTGTCTTGTGCGCCTTCAGATTTCCAACCCATGATTCCGATTGAAGTCCACTCGTCATTTGTTTTACCTTCGCCAGATTTAACATCTAACATACCATTTTCGATATAAGGTGTAAGTACGTCGATAGCACCTTTGTTAAAGAATTTAGCATTGTTATCATCAGGAGATCCAGCAAAAACTTCCATTGTGAAAGGTCCACTTCCATCTTTTAGACCAAGTTTTTCTTCTATATATTGACCTTGAATTGTTCCAACCATTTCATTATCAAATGTTGCATAGTAACTAACATTTTCAGAATCCATGATTAATCTATCATATGCAATAACTTGGATGTCTTCTTTAGCAGCTTCTTCTAAAACGTTTCCAAGAGCACCACCATCGATAGAAGCGATAACTAAAACACCAACACCTTTAGTGATTAAGTTTTCAATTTGCTCTACTTGAGTAGT
>JMSV01000028.1_pt1 | contig 48381 bp, 49 predicted proteins | sample 179021 | NCBI WGS metagenome assembly JMSV01 (sample SAMN02769581, study PRJNA246767) | bioreactor metagenome | isolation source: Culture-2 Bioreactor Bmz derived from microbial biomass from the upper 2 cm... | place: Germany: Bremen | collected day 87 after inoculation | reverse complement strand
TCACATAGCAATATGCGAAGGGCTTTTTGTTTATAATGATATAAAAAAAGATCCAGCGAATGCTGAATCCTTAATCCTGTTTTTTTAAAACTTAGTCTTTAAATTCCACCTTACAATATCTTTGATAGTTTCTTTTATTGGTCTTGATGAATAGCCTAATTTTTTCTTTGCCTTTTCGCTTGTGATGTTGCAGTTAGACATTAAAACTTCTACGGAGTATTTTGAAAGAATAGGTTTTTTCTTTGCAATCTTATAGTATATAGGTGCAAAGAATGCGGCTGTTTTTACAATCGCCCTAGAAACTCTTTTTTTTCTTATTTTTTTGCCAGTTTCTGCTTCAACGATTTTCATAATATCTTCTAAGCTGATTACGCTTCCTGAAAGAATATAGCCTTGTCCTTTTTCGCCTTTTTTAAACGCCTTATATATTCCATCAACAGCATCACGCACATCCACGAAATCATAAGATCCATCGAAGAAATACTGCGTTTTTTCACAGTTCATATATCCTTTAATTGCACTTCCAGTATATGAAGTTTTATAATCATTAGGACCAATAATTCCTGATGGAAAAACAATAACAGCATCAAGACCTTTTTGAATTCCGTTTAAAACTTCAACAGTTGCCATAGCTTTTGATTTAGCATAATCGCCGTGTAGCGATTCGATATTTGCACATAGAGTTTCATCGACGTATTTATCAAAACTTGGTTCATAAAGAGCATGTACACTGGATACATAAAGTAGACGTTTGACCTCTTTTTCGATGCAAGCTCTTACTATATTTTTTGTACCATTTACATTTACATCAAAAATGAGTTTTCTTTTTATTCCAGATATTTTAACAAGTCCTGCAAGATGGAACACAAAATCACACCCTGTAACTGCTTTGTTAACAGTAATAGGATCGCGAATATCGCCTCTAACAATTTCTTTTGCGAATTTTTCTACGTATGATATGTCCTCATTTTCTTGAATGAAAAATCGAAGGTCTGTATAGCCTTTGGAGTGAAGATGCTTGGCTAAGACGTTTCCAATATGTCCGCCAGCTCCAGTAATTAGAATCATAGTAATATGTCTCCTTTCAAAATCAATTTTAAAAAATAATAATAGCGTGTTTTTTAATATTTGATTGGATGACAATATCCTATACATATATATTATCTCTATTATTGCCTAAATACAATGGGATTTTAATTAACAAAGTGTTAATTGTTTGGTATGAAGAATGTTTTATAAAAGATTAAAAACCTGATGCTATTCTAATGTTTTTTTTGTAATGATTATCTTAGAAAAGAAGATACTAATAAACTGTTAGACTTTGAATTTTAATGATATATTTGGCTTTATATAATAAAAAAAGCTGTGAGTATACTTGTTGTACACCCGCAGCTTTTATGTCATATAAAAAATTAATCATGAGAGATTGATAAAATAATAATATCGTCTATCATAAGTGCTTTTGTTAGGTTTGGTATATTTTCGTTACCAGTAATGCTGGTATAAATAATTACATTCTTTCTTACTCTATCTAAATTGATGATTTGGATATCTTTAATAACTACATCACATTTAGAAATTGAAGCCATTACATCTGCTAGGTGTTCGGTATGGTGAGGCAATTCTAACTCGATTTTAATACTATTCTTGCTAGAAAACATTTTAACTTCTACAATTTTTAAAATAAATATTACAAAAAAGACTAACACGGTTGCGACCATAGCTATATAATAATATCCAGCACCAACAGCAACTCCAATGCAAGCTACAACCCAAAGTCCAGCAGCTGTTGTCAGACCTCTAATTCTGTTTCCATCTTTAATTATGCTTCCAGCGCCAAGAAAACCGATACCGCTTATAACATAACTTCCCATCCTTGCAACATCCATTGATGATTGACCAGAATATTGAACAAACAAGAATTCGTTAGTTATCATTGTAACGCAAGCGCCGATTGCTACAAGTGCGTGAGTTCTGAGTCCGGCGGAGTTGTTTTGAAACTCCCGTTGAAACCCTATAAGTCCACCTAATAACATTGCAACCACTATGCGAAGAACTATATCCCACCAAATCATTTTTTCACCCCTAATAAATATTTTTTATTATTTTTAATATATTTTTCATTTGAAATTTTTTACGTTTTATCTTATGTGAAATTATATCAAGTATTTAGAAAAATATCCAGTACATGATTTTTTGATATGATTATTTCTCCTAAATTTTTATTTTTATGATATAATATTCGCATTAAGGAGGATTAGTGCAATGAAAAGATTTTTTAAATATCTAATGATTATTTTGATTTATTCGTTTATATATATTGTCCTTCGTGAAAAAATAAGTTTTCCAATATTTGTATCTGGTTTGATAGTTGGCTTAATTGGCATTATTCTTTCCGATTTATTTTTATTGGATGAAAAATATTCAAATTTATTTAATGTAAAAATATTCGGATTTTTGTTGTATTTTATTTTTCTATTATATAGAATTATCCTTTCAGGAACTAAGGCGGCTTTTTTGACGATCTCTGGAAAAACAACTCTTGAATTTTTTACATATAAAAGTAAACTGGATGATGATTTTAAATTGAATCTTTTGGCAAACTCGATAACATTGACGCCAGGAACAGTTACTATTCAACGCAGTGATAATGAACTTTTAATTATGCAGATTTGTATGAGTGAAGATAGATGTGATTTGTCGGATATTTACTCATTTGAAAAAAGGTTAAAGAAAATATAGATAACAATTAGTTTAGGAGAATTGACTTATGGAGTACTGCATTTCGGTATTGGGGCTACTGAGCATTTTGGGGATAATCCGAATGATATTAGGTCCAACAGTATGGGATAGACTATTGACATTTAATCAGCTATCAACAAAAGTTGTGATTGCTATGGTATTTTATGCACTCATTACAAACCAAGGGTTTTTACTTGATATTGCGGTTGTATATACTCTCTTTTCATTTATGGCTAGTGTGTTTATAGCAAGGTTTGTTTGTGAGCGAGGTGAAATATAGTGATAAAAGAGATTATCACTTATATTCTTATAGGGGTTGGACTATTATTTGCTTCATTTGGAGTTTTAGGTCTTTTTAGGTTTAAAGTGTTCTATATGAGGATTTTGGTTAGTGGAAACATAGATACTGTTGGCATGATTTTTATGCTAAGTGGTGCGATGGTGGCTTCTCCAAATATGGGATTTACATTAAAAGTTTTACTGATAATGATATTGTCGCTTATTACAAATCCACTGTCAACTCATGCAACAGCAAGATCAGCTTATTTAAGTGGATATAGGATAAAATAATTATGAAGATGATGCAATATGTTGAAATAGCTTTGCTTGTTTGCCTTGTGGCTCTTGCGATTGTTACGATTGAAGCTAAAAAATTAAGACGTGCGGTTATTTATATGGGCGCTTTTTCTTTGCTTTCATCGTTTATATACTTGCTTTATAATGCACCTGATGTGGCTATTGCTGAAGCGTGCATTGGATGTACAATCTCAGTAGTTCTTTTTTTAACTGCGCTAAAAAAGTATAAGATTATTACGATTTATTATGTTAAGATGGAAGGCGAAATTAGCAGAGAAAGTGAACTGTCCTGTGTAAATCTATTGCAAGATTTAGAGACTTTCTTATTGGATAATGATTTTGAACCGCAACTGGTAAAGACCAATTTATATGATACGACTTTGCATGAAAAAGAAGATTTTGATTTATTGGTTGTAAACTCTTCGTTAGATATTAGTATCTACTCAGCAAAATCAAACTATCATACGCCTCTAATTGGAAAGTATATTGATGATTATGCACACAAGAAGAACTTGGTAATTGATTTTATTTCATTGAAGGAGGATGCTGACTATGAAGGATAAGAATAAGAAAAGCTTTTGGCGAGAAAATCGTAGAATGATTATCAGATGCCTTGTTGCTTTGATGTTTTGCATCACACTTTTTTCTTTTTTCATATTTGGGTCAACCGACTATGAGGGCAAGGATGATGCAAAGAGGTTTGTGCTTGAAAATCATACACAGCAAACTGGAGCGATGAATGCGGTTACAGCGATATATTTAAATTATCGATTGTGGGATACGATTTTTGAAGCGATGTTATTATTAATATCAGCAATGGCAGTAAAGTCACTTTCATGGAGTAATGACGATGAGGAATAGTTCGATTATTGTAACACAAGTAGCTAAAATATTGATGCCATTTATCATTGTATTCGGTATTTATGTCGTTATCGGTGGTGCTGATAGTGTTGGAGGAGGCTTTCAAGGCGGCGCTATTTTCAGTGCTGTTTTTATGCTTAGATATATGACTCACCCAAGCTCATCTATCGAAACAAAGTTTTTAAGACATGTCGAAAAAGTGTTGATGGTTGCATTTTTGCTATTGGCTGTTTTTTTTCTCGGCTCATCCATGGATATGGGTGAAAAATGGGGTGAAATTTGGATGATATTTTTAAATTTTATCATTGCGATAAAAGTATGCTGTGGACTTGGAATAATATTTTTTAGATATGTTTTTTATGAGGGGCAATAGATTATGGTTGAAATGTTAAAAGGATATTCATTGGGCGAGATAACTGCAATAATAATTTTCTTTATTGGTGTTTATGGAATTGTTGCTCGTCGCAATATAGTGAAATCTGTAATTGCATTTGGAATAATGGAAATGGGAGTAATCCTTTTTTTTCTATCCAATGGACAGGGGAGTTTGTTTGCACCGATATTAAAAGATACGGCGGATATAGGAATTGTTGCTGATCCGATTCCGCAAGCACTTATGATAACAGCAATCGTTATTGGTGTTGGGGTTACGGCTGTTGCACTTACAATGTTTATCAATCTTTATCATAAATATGGAACAACAAACTGGGAAAAAGCTATGGAGGCGAGGGAAAAGAAATGAGCATGTTATTATATCTTCTGATTCTTGTGCCTATAATTTTTGGAATATTAGTGTATTTAGTTCCAAAAAAAATTCAGCTTTATTTGGCCGTTTGCGGGCAAGTAATTCAACTGGCATTAAGCGTTATTTGTTTTATAAATGCAAAAGCACAGCCAATAACGATTTCACTTGGAGGTTGGAATCCACCAGTTGGGATTATGCTTGTTGGCGATTCGATAAGTACAGTTTTAGCTTTGTTGACTTCGGTTTTATTTTTATCATTCATTATATATAATTCTCATCGTGATTATATGAACCGAGTATTTTTTATGCTATATATGACGCTTCAAGCTTTATTAACAGGAATCTTTTTATTGGATGATCTTTTTTCAATATTCGTATTAGTAGAAGTATCAACGATGGTTGTGTCACTTTTAATTATGTTTAAGCGAGATAGTAGGTCTATGTATGATGGATTGATATATCTGTTGATAAACACATTTTCAATGACGTTTTTTTTGTTTGGGCTTGCACTTTTATATAAACAGCTTGGAACTTTTAGTCTGTCATATATTGCACAGATTCTTCCGACAGTTACAAATATAAAACCGCTTTACTTGCCATATGCAATGCTTATGACATCGGTATGTTTAAAGTCTGCTATAATGCCACTATTTTCATGGCTTCCTAAAGCTCATGGAACGCCGAGTGCACCCTCTGTTGTGTCGGCAGTACTCTCGGGGTTGTATGTAAAGGGAGGGATATATTTGTTCTTTAGAATATCAACAGCTTTTAGTATTATCGATACATCAAGCTTTTTCTTAGTTTGCGGAGTGATTACAGCAATAGTTGGATTTTTGTTTGCATTATCACAGCACGATATAAAGCTTATCCTTTCATATCACACAGTATCTCAGCTTGGGTTAATAATGCTTGCACTAAGTATGAATAGCAAGTATGCGCTGTGGGGAGCGATGTATCATATTGTAAGTCATGCACTATTCAAGTCAGTGCTTTTTCTTTGTGCTGGTGTTATCGTTGAAGAATATTCAACTAGAGATGTTTTTAAAATTAGCGGAGTGTTTCAGCGTATGCCACTGGTTTCAATAGCGTGTATATTAGCGATTTTTGGGATAACAGGCGCACCACTTTTTAATGGATCAATATCAAAATATCTGATATCACATGGAACATCCAACGTAATGATGCAAGGTCTGCTAATGGTGATAAACCTCGGAACACTTCTTTCGTTTATAAAATTCTTTAGGATATTTAAAAAAGATGAAACAGCGAAGAGAGTTAAAGTTCCGCTTAATAGGCAGTTGGTTTTAGTTGCATTGGGATCTATGTGTCTAGTTGGTGGAATATTTGGATCATTCACTTTAAACATGCTTTTTGGAGTTGATATACATATAAAATCAAGCGAGTATATATATAAGAGTGTTGTGTTTGCAATCACGCTTATTATTGCACATTTTGTTTATAAATCTGGTGTCACTAACACGAAGCCGTTTATGAAGATTAGAGCATTGGATCTTGGCTTTAATGATATTGCATTGACATTACCTGCATTTTTCTGTGTGCTTTTAGGGTATCTAATTTTTATGTAGTTAATTATTAAAAAACGATTCAAGAGTTACAAGATATTTCTCAGCAGTTCTTAAACTAAACTCGCCATGACCATTTTTGTTGACTATCATTAATTCGCTATTTGGAATTGTGTTATGAAGTAGTTTTGCTGATTTTTTCATTATTGAAATCTCTTTTTCACCCACAATTATCAGTGCTTTTGCACTAGTGTCTTCTATACCTTTAGAAATAGAAAAGTCAGTATTGCTTTTTGTCATATTTATTAATGAAGTCTTACTCATTTTAATGCTGTCATTATAGTACTCATCAAACATATAAGATGGAACAAACAAGCTTCTTGCTTGGATTTTAGAAAACCACTTTTTATTTACTAATGGAAAAATCAAATTATATATGGGCACTAAAATAGATTTTAGTTTTTTTAATGGATAGAGTAAAGCACTTTCAATTACAGCTTTTTCACATAAATCAGGTTTTTTTGATAATGCATCGACCAGTATTTGTGCACCAATCGATAAACCGCAGATAGCAAAAACACTTCCATCATGTTTGGTATTTATATAATCAATAAGCTTATCAGCACAATCTGATATTGATGTAAAAGTGCAATTAAAGTCTTCTCCATGCCCGTCGATAATTGGTGTGATTACATAATAGTTTTCTTTTAATATTTTAATATGTCTATTATATGACCACCAAGAAAGACCGCCACCATGCAGGAGTATTATTGCTTTTTTGTGTTCATATCCAAATTCTTTAAAAGTCATAAGTAAATCCTCAATTATTTTTATATAAATATACCATAATATTTGTGGATGTTAAAGACCTATAATGCTATTACTTGAATATTTATCCAAAAAAATAATTTATATTGACAAGTGAAATCTATAATGAGGTAATGGCAAAGCGCTGTCACATAAAGCTTGTGTTTTTATGTAAAATATGTTTAAATACATAATGTATTATGTGAGAAATATGTTGTTAATTATGATTCATATTAGTATATATTTCTTAATTAAAAATGAATGTTAGTATTAATGATTAAAAGATATATTAACTAATAGGTTTAGGAGATTTGTTGATGGGCAACTTTACGAGAATAGATACAAGTATAGAAGGAATGTGTGTTATTGAGCCAAAAAAGTTTGGAGATAGTCGTGGATATTTTATGGAAACATATCACAAAGGGGCATTTTCTGAGTTAGGCCTTGATATGGAATTTGTACAGGACAACCAATCAAAGTCTTCAAAGGGTGTTTTACGCGGTCTTCATTATCAAAGTGAAAATGCACAAGGAAAGCTTGTAAGAGTGTTAAAAGGTGAAGTTTTCGATGTAGGCGTTGATTTGCGTGCAGGTTCAGCAACATACGGTAAATGGGAAGGGTTTATTTTATCTGAAGAAAATAAACGTATGCTTTATGTTCCACAGGGATTCGCTCATGGTTTTGTTGTGCTTAGCGATGAAGCGGAGTTTGCATATAAATGTACTGACTTTTATCGCCCAGAGGTTGAGGGTGGGATAATTTATAATGACAGTGATATTGGGATTGACTGGCCGATCGATGGTATTGAGGTGAACCTTTCTGAAAAGGATGCAAAATTGCCAACTTTAAGTGAGTGTAAGTTTGAATATAAACAAAAGTAATTGATAGATAAAAAATAGATAAAAAACAGATAAAAACAATGTAGATATATAAGAGGAGATATTAGATGAAAAAGTTTTTGGTTACAGGTGGAGCAGGTTTTATTGGTTCGAATTTTGTAAAATATGTTTTAAGAGAAGATAGCGCAGCTATGATAGTAAACTTAGATGCACTTACATATGCAGGAAATCTCGAAAATATTGAAGATATTATGGATGATGATAGAAATGTTTTTGTTAAGGGTGATATCGCAGATAGAGATCTTATAGAAAAATTATTTGGAAAATATGATTTTGATTATGTTGTAAACTTTGCTGCTGAATCTCATGTTGATAGAAGCATAGAAGATCCAGAGCTTTTCCTTAGAACGAATATCATGGGCACTCAGTGTTTGTTGGATGTTGCAAAAAAATTCTGGCAGACAGGTAAAGATGATCAAGGATATCCTGTATTTAGAGATGGCGTTAAGTTTCTTCAAGTGTCTACTGATGAAGTATATGGCGCACTTGGAAAAACTGGATTGTTTAGTGAGGTTACACCACTAGCGCCTAACAGCCCATATTCTGCAAGTAAAGCAGCGGCTGATATGATTGCTAGATCATACAATAAGACTTTTAAAATGCCGATCAATATTACAAGATGTTCTAATAACTACGGACCATATCAGTTCCCAGAAAAACTTATTCCTTTAATGTTTTCTAATGCAAAAGCTGATAAGAGTTTGCCTGTATATGGGGATGGAAAGCAAGTAAGAGATTGGTTATATGTTGATGACCATTGTAGTGCGATTTATTTAGTACTTACAAAAGCTGAATCTGGTGAAGTTTATAATATTGGTGGAAATAACGAGATGGAAAACATCGAAATCGTCGGTTTGATTTTGAGTAATTTGGGCAAATCAGATTCACTTATTAAATATGTTCAAGATAGACAAGGTCATGATAGAAGGTATGCGATTGATGCTTCTAAAATCAAGAAAGATTTAGGATGGGAACCTTCAATAATGTTTGCGCAGGGTATTAAGATGACAATCAAGTGGTATTTAGATAATGCTAAGTGGTTAGATTCAATTACATCTGGTGATTATGTTAAGTATTACGAGAAAATGTACGCAGATAAATAGATTATTAGTAATGTGAGGATTTATATGTCGACCTTAAAAGCTGGTTTAGATGTACTGAAAAAATATGGACTTAAAACTTTTTTAAACCAATTGGCTCGAAAATATTCAAAGCACAACTTTGAAAGAGCAGATGAGTTTTTAAATAGAGCGCAACAGGTTTTAACTGAAAAATTTGTAGGTAAAAATGAAAAAGTTAGCGGTTTAGTCAGTGTTATTATTCCATGCTATAATCATGAGGATTTTGTCGCAGATGCGCTATATTCGATATATAATCAAACATATGAAAAAATAGAGATTATATTGATTGATGATTTTTCTACTGATAAGAGTGCACAGATCGTTGAAAAACTTTTTGGAATGTGGGAAGATGAAAAAAGGTTTTACAATCTAAAGTTTATTAAAAATGAAGCCAATAAGGGTGCTCATTATTCCATCAATAGGGGACTTAATGAGGGCGCAGGTGAATATTTTGCGGTGCTTAACTCAGATGATTTATATGATGTTAATAGGTTTGAAACGTTGATAAAACTTATGCAGGTAAGTGATGCGGGGTTGTCTTTTTCTAAAGTTGAGGAGATTGACGAGAATGGAATGATCAAGAAAAAGACGCCATTTTCTAGCTTGCAGAATAATATTGATAATAACCACATGCTTTTAGGGCTTTGTGGGGATAATCTTGCAATTAGTTCTGGAAATCTATTTTTTAAGCGAGAAGTCATGCAAGAGATTGGATTGTTTAGAGATTTTAAATATATTCATGATTGGGATTTTTTACTAAGAGGTGCTGGTGTTTGTAAGGTAGTTTTTAGTGATAAAACGAGTTATTATTATAGAATGCATTCTACTAATTCTTATTTGGCGCTTAATAGTATGACAGATTTGTGTGATGCTGAGATGTTAGAAGTAAGATCTAGAGTGTTTAAAAGAGTTTATGCAAATAAGAACTCGAATTTTTATGATGAGCAGGACTATGATAAGATAGTTGATTTACTATATAGAAGAATGGTTAACAACGCCCCTGAATAGTTGTTATTAATAATGAGTGATAAAAATATAAAAAGTGAAAATAGAATCAGTCTTTCCAAAATAGCATTAGTATTATTCTTATATGCTATTTTTGTATATGGAATATATAAAAAAGCGATAAAGATGCGTATTAGCATAGATTTAGTAAAAATGGCATTGATAGCTTTTATTGTTTTTACAGTAATTGTAGGCATAATCTTTATAATATTAAAGGGTGAGAAAAAGATTAAGTTTACTAAAATATTGATAATATTAATTATATTCGTTGTGATTATAGTCAATGTTTATTATTTGGCTGCTGATTATTTTGTTCCTCATACTACAACGACAATAAATAATAGATATGGGATTCATCTGCTTAGGGTAACGCGAAATATACAGAGTTATGTGCAAGATAAAACATTGCTGGTGGATAAGTCGAATAAATATCTCTCTTGGGAATATTTTAAGCATGACTATATTACAATGAGCGATATTGTCAGTATTTACTATACGGCCAATGCTATTGAAAGGTTCAATGAGGATGTTGGACCTATAAATAATGCACAGATTGAATATTTGATGAGCTTGGATAAGGATGATTATATCCATGATGAAAATCCAGATAACTCGAATAGAGCATTTTATTTTTATTTTGGTGAGCAATATAGTGATTGTGACACAGTTGTTTTTTTAGCAAGTGCAAAGGATGAAATGTTTTTTTTACCATATGAGTTGTATTTAGAAATTGAAGATATCGGGTGAAATAATTGAATAATAAAAAACTGATTTTTAGATATATAATAATATTTATGTTGATCCTTGTTTGTCTGTTTGTTTTTGAAAACGTTATGATGGACAGAGCAAGTGAGATAGCAGGCAATGATAGTGCTGTTGAAGACGATTATAACCAAAATGTTATGAGTCAATTTTGTGCTATTTTGATGCTGGCTCTAATGGGCATTGTTGCGTTGTTTCCGTTTAATAGAAAATTAGGGTTTACACATTTTCTTTTATTAGCATATCCTGTTGGTATGTTGATGTTTGAATTTATCTCAATTTTTCTTCTAATATTCAATATTTATTTTTCACTTTTAACAGTATTTATTGTTTATGCATTGCTATTATTTATAATATATTTTACCATGATAAAGAAAAAAGAAGATATTTTTGATATCTCTAAAGACAATATAATTAAAAGTGTTTTTTATTTTGCATTGATTGCAACTTTTGGTTATTTCTTATCTAAGATACCGATAAGCGTCATATCATTTGATAGTGTCCAGTTTAAAATGCTTGGTGATATATATGCAAAAGAGCATTATTTTGTTGATTATGCTAAGTATTTAACAAGTGGCTATACACTTATTCCAACAATAATTAATTCTATTGCATTTTTCTTCAGCTTTAATTTTGCATATGCGATTCAAACAGTATTTTTATTAAATTCATTATTGCTTTTTGGATATTTTGTTTATTATACATCGAGGAAAAAAGGTTTTGATAATAAGGAATCCATGGTGTTTTCAGTATTAAGCTTTTTGTTGTTATCAACAAGCTTTTTTGTAATATTTATGGGTGTGTGCTTGGCGCCTACTATTTTTGCAGGATTTTTTGTTTTGTTTTTCATGTACTATATGCAAAGATATTTATACGAGAGAAAAAACATTGATTTTTATTTGTCGCTGTTATTTATTATTGCTTTTTGTTTTACGAGAGTTGAAGGACCTTTGGTAGTTGTATTTACTCTTGGATATTTTGCACATATAAATATTGAAAGTAAAAAGTTGAGAGTTTATATACTGTCTATTTTTGCGGTGCTTGCTATGTGGTATAGTAGTTTTTTCATTCATTTTGGAACTAAAATTGAGAGTGCTTTTTTAACACTTGACAAGATTATTATGATTATGGGATTGTTTGTAGTCTTGTTTTTATATGGATACTTTAAAAATTTGTATTTTAACAAATATAATGATAAATTGTTGAAAACATATATTGGTGCGGTTATTCTTTTCACAATAGGTATGCATGTCTTAAATCCAGATAAACTATCAAATATTATGATAACTTTTGATAATTTAGCTTACAAAGGATTTTGGACGATTTCATGGTTTTCTGTTATGCTCTTAGGAATTATAGCTATATTGATAAATAAAAAGAGCGACAGATTTATTGAAAGATTTATTCTAATATTTATGTTTTTGTTTTTTGCAATATTTACTTTTAGAGAGAACAACTTGCGTAAAGGTTGGAGTGATTCTGGAAATAGGATGCTTATGCATATATATCCGCTTATTTTGTATACGATTTATGACAATATTTCTAGTTTTTTTGCATATTGTAAACGAAAAAAGAAAATTGTTGAATAAAGGGTGTATTTAAAAGTTTGATTGTATAGTATAATTGCAAAGTAGAATTTGATTTTGTAGCCAATAATATTGACTACGCTTATATATAAAGGAGTTTATGGGGTTGAATAAGAGATTTGGATTATCACAATGGGTGTTTGCGGCAGTTGATCTTATTTTGGTCAATGTTGCGTTTATATTAGCGATCCAATTCAGGTTTATTAGAGAACATGATTTGGGATATACTGATATTTACTATAAAAACGCGCTGATTATTAGCATAATATACTTGATCGTTTTTTATTTTTCAAGAGTTTATAAATTGGTATTCACACAAAAAATGTGGGATGAGATTAGATATTGTTTTATTGCAAATATTATTTCACCTATCATTGTTTTTGGTTATGCAGTTGTTGTTGGAAGTAGGTTGCCGAATTCGGTTTATCTATTTACCATGGTTCTTGCAACATATCTTACAGTTGGATTTAGAATTGGTTTGGTAATAGTTTTTGGGGCATATAGAAAATATAAATATGGTAATGCACCATCAGCTAGTCAAACAAAGGTTTTGATAATTGGAGCTGGTGAAGCTTCTCGTAGTGTTATTGAAGAAATGAAGTATAAAAAAAGATATCAAGTAGTTGCAGTTTTGGACGATTCGCATAATAAAAAAGGAAGATTTATCAATAGTGTCAAGGTTGTTGGAACAACGGATGATTTGGAAGATGTTGTGAAATCATATGATGTTGATGAGATCTGTTTTTGTATAACAATGATCGATGCGGCGAAAAAGCGTGATATTTTAAGACGATGTGCAGATACGGGGCTAAAGGTAAAAACTATTCCTTCAATTTATGACATCGTTGATGAAAGTGTTGCAATCACAACTTTTAAAAATGTTGATATTGAGGATTTACTGGAGAGAAACCCTGTTGATTTGAATTTTGATTCAATAGAGGAACTAATAAATAATAAAACTGTTTTAGTTACTGGTGCTGGTGGATCTATTGGATCTGAGTTGGTTAGGCAAATTGCTAAATTTAAACCTAAAAAAATTGTGCTTTTAGATATATATGAAAATACAACATATGAGCTTTTTAGAGAGATTTTGCAAAAGAAAAAGGATATTATCTGCGAGGTAGAGATTGGGTCTGTTTCTGATAAAGAAGAGATATTCCATATTATTGAGCGTCAAAAGCCTAATATAATTTTGCATGCTGCTGCACATAAACATGTACCGCTTATGGAGAGTAATCCTGTTAGAGCTTTCAATAATAATGTTATTGGAACAAGAAATGTTTCTGAAGCGGCCGATAAGTTTGGAATTGAAAAGTTTGTTATGATATCATCAGACAAAGCTGTTAGACCGACTAATATTATGGGAGCAACAAAACGTATTGCTGAGATGATTATCCTTGGAATGAATGCTAAAAGCAAGACAGTATTTGCAGCGGTAAGATTTGGTAATGTATTGGGTAGTCACGGAAGCGTAATACCACTTTTTGAGCGTCAGATAAAAGATGGTGGACCAGTAACTGTTACTCATCCAGATGTTACTAGATATTTTATGACGATTCCAGAAGCATCACAGCTGGTATTGCAAGCAGGTGCTCTATCTAAAGGTGGAGAGATATTTATGCTTGATATGGGCATACCAGTAAAAATTGACGCACTTGCACGTAATATGATAAAGCTTTGTGGATTTGAGCCTGATGCAGATATTAAGATTGAATATACGGGTCTTAGACCTGGGGAAAAGATGTTTGAGGAACTTTCATTCTCAGAAGAATCTGTACTAAATACAGATATAGAAAAGATATATTGTTTAAAATCATATGAGAGTATCACAGGTGATGCATTTGAAATAATAAAAGAGATGGAAAAAATTGGACGGGATGAAGATGGAATGCGAAAATATATTTGGGATTTAGTTCCAAAATATAATGAAGATGAAAAAGGTGATATTGTTGAGGACTTTTCAACAAAAATCCGTGTTAATAAAATGATTTAGGGGTATATTATGAAAGAAAATTTGATAAAAAAAATTAATGATAAGACAGCGAAAATTGCGGTCATAGGACTTGGTTATGTTGGTCTTCCATTAGCAGTGGAAAAAGCTAAGACTGGATATACTGTAACTGGATTTGATGTTAATGCAGGTAGAGCAAAACAGGTGAATGACGGTATAAACTATATCGGTGATGTTGTTGATGATGATTTAATCGAGATTGTGGACAATGGACTTTTAACTGCAACTGTGGATTTTGATTTGCTTAAAGATATGGATTGTGTTGCTATTTGTGTTCCGACACCGCTTGATAAATATAGACAACCTGATATATCTTATGTTGAAAGCTCAGCTAAAGAGATTGCTAAACGCATCCATAAAGGTATGCTTATTGTTTTAGAGAGTACAACTTATCCAGGTACAACAGAAGAGATTATGAAGCCTATATTGGAGGAAAGTGGACTTGTTTGTGGAAAAGACTTCTACCTTGCATTTTCACCTGAAAGAATCGATCCTGGTAATAAGATATATAATACGAAAAATACACCAAAAGTCGTTGGTGGTGTAACAAAAGATTGTACTGATGTTGCAGCAACACTTTATGAAAACGTGCTTGAATGTGAGATGTTTAAAGCTAACTCTCCAGCAGTAGCTGAGATGGAAAAGATATTAGAAAATACATATAGAAACGTGAACATCGCTTTAATAAATGAAATGGCACTTCTTTGTGATAAAATGGGTATTGATATATGGGAGGTTGTTGATGCTGCAAGCACAAAGCCTTATGGATTTCAAGCGTTTTATCCAGGCCCTGGTCTTGGTGGTCATTGCATCCCGATTGATCCGTATTATTTATCTTGGAAAGCAAGAGAATATGATTATAGTATTCGATTGATTGAAGCCTCTGGTGAGATCAACGAGAGAATGCCAATTTTTGTTGTAGAAAAAGCAGCAAGGATTTTGAATAAATTTAAAAAAGCAATTAATGGATCTAAGATTCTTTTATTGGGAGTTGCATATAAAAACGATATTGATGATTATAGAGAGTCACCATCATTAAAAATTATTCAACAACTTGAAGCACAAGGTGCGGAATTAACGATTTATGATCCTTATATCACTAACTTTAAGCTTGGAAACGAGAGACGTAATGGTGTTGGTGCGATTACAAAACAAGACGTAAAAGATGCTGATTTAGTTATCTTATTGACTTCACATTCTAATTATGATTATGAGATGATTTATAAAAATTCTAAAGCGATTTTCGATACTAAAAATGGATTTAAAGACATGGAAGGCAACGAGAATTTCTGGCTTTTATAGGACGAGGGAATATTAATGCAATTTATTGATTTAAAAGCACAACAGGCAAGGATTCGAGATGAACTTGAAAAGTCATATTTAAATGTTTTAGATCATGGCAGGTATATTATTGGACCAGAGGTACTAGAGCTTGAAGATAAGCTTAGTGATTATACTGGAGCAAAGCATGTTATCTCATGCTCTAATGGAACAGATGCACTCTCAATGGCACTGATGGTGCTTGGAATTGGTAAGGGTGACGCAGTTTTTACGACAGCATATTCATTTTATGCAACAGCAGAAACTATATTGCTTACTGGTGCAACGCCAATATTTGTAGATATAGAAAAGTCTACTTTTAATATTGATGTAAATAAGCTTGAGCAAGTGATTGACAAAACAATAGCACAAAACAAACTTACACCTAAAGCGATTATGACTGTTGATCTTTTTGGATTGCCAGCAGATTATAAAGAGATTAGAAGAATCGCAGATAAATATGATTTAAAGATTATCGAAGATGCTGCGCAAGCTTTTGGTGGTCAGTATTTTGGCGAATCTACATGTAATTTAGGCGATATTGGAACAACTTCGTTTTTTCCAGCAAAACCGTTGGGGTGTTATGGAGATGGTGGAGCTGTTTTTGTAAACGATGATGAGATGGCTGATGTGTTAAAGTCTATTAGGGTTCATGGAAAAGGTGCGGATAAATACGATAATATCAGAGTTGGGCTTAATGCGCGGCTTGATACAGTTCAAGCAGGTGTTTTGATTGAAAAGCTGAAAATATTCGATGATGAACTCGATGCGAAAACTAATATAGCTAAAAAATATGGTGAATATTTATCAAGATACGTTGATGTTCCAGTATTTGAAGATGGTTATAAAACTGCACTGGCACAATACACTATTATGGTTAGAGGTGACGAGCGTGATGAATTATCTGCTCATCTAAATGATTGTGGGATTCCGACCATGATCTATTATACGAAACCTATGCCACTTTTAAAAGCATTGGATGACTATGGGTATAAAGCTGAAGAATTTCCTGTTGCTGTTGAATGTAGTAAAAAGTGTTTAAGTTTACCGATGCATGCATATCTATCAGATGATGATTTTGCAAAGATATTTGATGCATTTGATGCTTTTTACAGCACAAAATAAAGCGTTTAAAAAACAGAAAATAGAATATAATTGATATATTATAAATTTTAAAACAGGTGATTTCATCTGTTTTTTTAAATATGAAGATCATGCAAACATAACTTTGCGATGGGCAGATATATAAATACTGAAAATATAGAAATATCTTTTGATGATATTGGAGGAGTAAGGTTAACAACCATAAAAAACTTTGAGTTGGTTATTTAAAGCAAATATATTTTTTAGGAAGGCTGTTAGACCATATGGTCTGTATGATTTCTTATATGACTAATTTAGTGGAATGGCTGTAATGTTTATTGGATTATAAGAAAAACAGTGATAAATAAAACAACACCTCTTAAAAATACTAAGAGGCGTTTTATTTTATATATTTGTTTTATATAAGTCCAACATTTGATAAAATCTCAAGACTTGCTTTATACTTATTCATAGTATAAAGATGAATACCTTCAACACCATAATCGACAAGATCTGCAGTTTGTTTTGTTGCATATTCCAAACCGTATTTTGCAAACTCTTGTTCATCGTTTCCATGCAGTGCAAATAATTTTGCTAAATCAGCAGGAATTGAACAACCAGAAAGTGAAACCATGCGTAAAATTTGGTTTGGATTTAAAATAGGCATAATACCTACGCTTATTGGAACTGTTATTCCCATGGATTTTGCTTTATCAATAAAGCTTTTAACAGTATTAGTGTCAAAACAAAGTTGAGTGTTTAGTCTAATAGCACCTTTATCTTGTTTTAGTTTTAAATACTCCATATCAGCATGAAGAGTTTCACTCTGTGGATGACCTTCTGGATAAGCTGCAGCCATGGTATACATGTCGCCCTTTTGCTTGATAAGATCGATAAGGTCAGTAGCATATGCAAAATCTACAAAAGCTTTATCCTTATCCATTCCCTTTGGAATGTCTCCACGAAGAGCTAGGATGTTGTCGATATTGTGCCTTTTCATATCATCCAAAACTTCATTCATTCGCTGTTTATCAGCACCAACACATGTTAGATGAGCTAGTGGCTCGATGTCGTATTCAGATTTTATCCTCGAAGCGATACTAACAGACTTGTCAGTTCCACTTCCACCAGCACCATAAGTTACGCTTATAAAAGATGGATCAGCTTGTTTTAAATGTCCAATAGTTTCAAACAAGTTTTCTATATTTAATTCTGTCTTTGGGGGAAAAACCTCAAATGACACCATAGTTTTTTTGTGTTTTTTAATATCATTAATATTCAAAAATAATGCCTCCTTATATACATTTTAAACATTAAACCATAAATATAGTGATAAATGCAAGAAAATAATGCAAGATAGATTGAAAACTATACACTTTTGGTATATATTAATCTGTAAATGATAAAATACATGAATTATAATTATATACCTTATAAGCCAAAGTTAAGATCAGTGCTTTTGCGTCTTGGATATAATAAAAAAGTAGATATTGATAAAAGTGAAATGGATGCGATTGAAAAGGCGATTGAAAAAGCGTCAACTTTGTGTTTGCCTAAAGCAAGATGCGGATATATGAAAGTTGTCGCTAAAACACAAACAAGTGTAACTTTGGAAAATGGTTTAGAGCTTCAAAGTGAAAAACTTGTAAAATTACTTAAACATAGTGATGAAGTCGTTATTATGGCAGCAACACTATCAGGTGATGTAACTGGTAGGATAGAACATGAGCTTGAGTCTGGTGATAAAGTGTTTGCTGTAATATTGGATGCATATGCATCTGAATGTGTGGATGATTCACTGGATTATGTTATGAAGTTTGAACAAAGAAAATTGTCACCAATAGGAAAATCACTAACAAAACATAGATTTAGTGCTGGGTATGGTGGGCTTGACATTACATATCAGAAGGATTTATTTAAGCTTTTGAGTTTAGATGAACTCGATATAAAGATAAGCGATAGTTTTATGTTGATTCCAGAAAAATCAGTAATAGCGATTGCTGGTATACAGGGATTGAGCAGTAAATGAAATTGTGGGATAATCAATTGAGATTAAGCTTGAAAATAGTTGTGGAATAAATATAAAACTAATAATAAAATAAATTCGCGTCAAAAGATCCAGCATTAAGCTGGTAATTAAGATTAAAACAAATGATTGGAGATAAGTCATGAAAAATATTTTGAAATATATGAAAGAAAAGCATCTGGTGTTAGATGGTGCAACGGGTACATATTTACAAGCAAATGGAATGGAAAATGGAAAATGTCCAGAGCAGTTTGTAATTGAAAACCCAGAAGTTATTCAGACTCTACAAAAAGCTTATGTTGAAGCTGGGTCTGATATTGTATTAACTTGCACATTTGGAGGGAATGCAAAAAAATTATCAACTTATAACTTGGGGGACCAAGTTTATGAGATGAACAGAAAACTAGCTCAAATAAGCAAGCAAGTCGGTGCAAAATTTTTGGGCGGAGATATTGGAAGTACGGGTCAGTTTATTGAGCCACTTGGAGATATGACATTTGAGATGGCTGTTGAGGTCTATAAAGAGCAAATCAGAGGTCTTGTTGCTGGTGGAGTTGATCTAATTGTAATTGAAACTATGATGGATGTTAACGAAGCAAGAGCAGCAATAATTGCTTCAAAAGAAGTTTGCGATCTGCCAGTTTTTGTATCTATGACATTTGATGAAACTGGAAGAACTTTGACTGGTACATCGGCAAAGGCCGCGGCTATTACGCTACAAGCTGTTGGCGCGGATGCAGTTGGACTTAATTGTTCTACTGGACCAAAAGAGATGATCGATATTGTAAAAGATATGAAGAGTGTTTTGTCTGTTCCGCTTATAGTCAAGCCTAATGCTGGAATACCTCAGCTTGTTGATGGAAAAACAGTTTTCAATTTATGTGAAGAAGACTTTAAAGATGATATGATTGAGCTTATCAAAGTTGGAGCTGATATTGTTGGTGGATGTTGTGGGACGAGTCCTGAATATATAAAGACATTATCAGGGGCTATAAAGGATATTAAACCTAAGGGTATTGAAGTGGTTGATGATAGCATATTGTCATCTGCGTTTGAAGTGAAAAAGTTTGAAGAGGATGGTAAACTTTTTGTTATTGGAGAGCGTATTAATCCAACAGGGAAAAAAGCATTGAAAGAAGCTTTTAAAAATGGTGATGTCAATTTGGCTTTGGAATATGCAACGGAGCAGTTTATGGCTGGTGCTGATGCTATTGATGTCAACGTTGGTGTTCCTGGGATTGACGAAAACGCATTGATGCAAGAGCTTGTAAAAACATTGGGATCAAGAAGCCGCATACCCTTATGTATAGATTCATCTTATCAAGATGTAATTGAGAATGCACTTCGTGTTTATCCAGGTAGGGCTATAATCAATTCAATCTCGTTAGAAGATGGAAAAGCTGATGCATTGTTGCCGATCGCAAAAAAATATGGTGCGATGTTTATCTTGCTCACTATTGATGAAAATGGCATACCTGAAAGTGGCGAAGATAGAATAAAGATTATAGAAAAACTATATGAACAGGCTTTAAGCTATGGATTGAAAAAATCCGATATATTGGTAGATGGATTGACTTTTGCAATTTCTTCCACAGCAAATGCTGGACAAGAAACATTTAAGGTTATAAAGTGGTGTAAGGATAATGGATTTAAAACTACACTAGGCATCTCAAACAGCTCATTCGGTTTACCAATGAGAAAACTTATCAACTCAGCATATCTATCGGCGGCTATGTCTTTTGGGCTTACAAGTGCGATTATCAACCCCTGTAAAGAGGTTTTGATGAATGCAGCGATCTGCACAGCGGCAGTTCTTGGTAGAGATAAAGATTACTCTTCATATATTGACAGTGTTTCTGATGTAAAGCTAGAATCTAATGCATCAAGTGAAGTGATGGATATATATAATGGAGTGCTGAAAGGAAAAGAAATTGTATATTTAGTTGATGAGCAACTTAAAAAAAGAGAGATTAACGATATAATCGAAAACGAGATTATTCGTGCGCTTAATGAAGTGGGGGATAGGTTTGCTAAAAAGACATATTTCTTACCACAACTTCTTGCGAGTGCCTCCTCGGCAAAGCAAGTTTTAGACTATTTAGAACCGATGATGGTTGAAAAAGGCGATGTAAAAGTAAAAGAAAAATTTGTTATTGCAACTGTAAAAGGTGATATTCATGATATTGGAAAAAATCTTGTTGCACTGATGCTTAAAAATCATGGATATGAGGTTATCGATCTTGGTAAAGATGTTTCAAAAGAAGTGATTGTAAAAGCGATAAATGATAGTGGGGCAAAAATGGTCGGATTATCAGCACTTATGACAACAACAGCAAAAGAGATGGAAAACACGATTGTTGCTATCAAAAAGCAATGTGATGATGTTAAGATCATGGTAGGAGGCGCTGTTATCACTGCTGAGTTTGCAAAGAATATCGGTGCGGATATCTATGCAAAGGATGCGACGGATAGTGTTAAGTTGGCGAATGAGTTTTTTGATAATTAGTACGATTAATTGTAAAGAAAAACCGAGATTATCGGTTATTATATAAAATTTTATACATTTAAGGAGAAAGAGATTTGATAGAAGTAGACACGCATGTGCACACAGTTTTAAGTGGTCATGCTTTTTCGACCATTCAAGAAAACATACAGTTTGCAAAAAAGCATGGACTAAAGGGGTTTTGTTCAACTGATCATGGACCACATATACCAGGTTCATGTCCAAATTTTGTTCCATATACTATGCGAACATGGCCTGAGTATTTTGATGATATTAGAGTTTATAAATCTTGTGAGGCTAATATTATTGGTATTGATGGAAAGATTGATATACCACGAATATATATCGATATGTTAGAGTTTGTATCCGCTGGTATTCATATGGTTGATACAGAAGTTTTCACGAAGGAAAATGTAACAAATGCATATATCGAGGCATATAGCAAAGATTATTTTGATGTTGTAACTCATATGGATAATGTTTATTATGCTTGTGATTATAATGCCGTTATTGAAGTTGCTAAATCAAAAGGTAAGCCAATTGAGATTAACAACCAATCTTTTCAATTGCGAAAAGGATCAAAAGAAGAAATTATTAAGATATTGAATATTTGTAAGCAAACACGCACTAATATCTTAGTTGCAAGCGACTCTCACATCTGCTACAATATTGGAGATGTGTCAAAGGTTGAGCAAGTTATTTTAGATAACGACTTTCCGCAAGAGTTGATATTGAATTCAAACTTTGAAAAATTTGATGATTATATAAAATCTAGAGCAAAAAGGCTTAAAAAGGCCTGATTATAAATGGAAAATATAAATATTTGGTGTATATAGCTTGCATTTAATAAAAAATCATGTTAAAATACGTCAGTTGTTTTATTTTAGGAGGAAATTATTGTGGAAATAGCATCACTTATTATAAGAATCGTTTTGGTATTATGTTCTTTGTTTTTAATTACAGTAGTACTATTACAACAAGGTAAGAGCGCTGGACTATCAGGAAGTATTGCTGGTGGAGCAGAAGTTGTTTTTGGAAAAAACAAAGCTAAAAGTTATGAAGCTAAACTTGAGAATGCAACAAAAATCATTGCGATTTTGTTTATGCTTCTTTCAATCACTTTAGTAATTTTAGCAAAATTTAGTTAAATCTAAATCAAAAATGATAACTTTCAAACATCTCTTACTTTAAGAGGTGTTTTTTTGTATTAAAAGCTAAAGATAATAAAACAATAAATAGAGTAATCAAAAAAGCAAATTGGAGAAAAAATTGGAAAAAAATATAAAAGAAAAAATTATTGATATCGTAACTAATGACGGTGTTAAATATAAGAAAAAGCAGTTGGCAGTTATGGTCAGCTGTGAAAATAATCATGAGTTTGATAGTTTGATAAACAACATGGTTGAAAATGGAGAGTTAGCATTTTCTACAAACAAGAAAGTTGTTTTACCAGAAGTGCTGAACCTTTATACTGGAATAATTGATGTAAAAAGAAATGGTTTTGGTTTTGTTAGAATGCCAGATGATGATATTTTTGTCGCTAAATCAGATTTAGCTGGTGCATTTAATGGCGAGAAGGTAATGGTAAAGCTTAAAAACAACACTACGGGTAAAAGATCTCGTGAGGGATATGTTATAAAGATATTTAAAGATAAACCGCTTACTATAATAGGAACTTTTGAAAAATCTCAATCGTTTTCGTTTTTGTTGCCAGATGTTAGTGGTGTGGATGATATCTACATTCCAAAATCTAAAGTGTTGAATGCGAAAAATGGGCAAAAAGTTGTTGTTGAAATAATAAAAAGAGCGACTGAGAAAAAGAGCGCAGAGGGTAAAGTCATAGAAGTTTTGGGATTTCCAAATGAAAAAGGTGTGGATATTCTTTCTGTAATAAAGAAATTTGGTATTAAAACTGAGTTTGAACCACAATCGATGGTTGAGGCGAAACTTTCTGCCAGTGTTGGTATTTCTAAATCTGAAATTAAAAAAAGAAAAGACTTTAGAAAAGATATAGTTTTTACCATTGATGGTGCAGATGCAAAGGATTTGGATGATGCTGTATCGGTAAAAGAGCTTGAAAACGGAAACGTACTTTTGGGTGTTCATATTGCTGATGTTACGCATTATGTTAAAAAAGATAGCGTTTTAGATAAAGAAGCTTTCGACAGAGGTACATCCGTGTATCTTGTCGATAAAGTTGTACCGATGCTGCCAAAATGCTTATCAAACGGTGTTTGTTCACTAAGTGAAAAGGTGGATAGGCTGACTCTATCGTGCGAGATGGAGATAAATAAAGATGGAAAACTAGTAAATCATTATATATCTAAATCCATTATAAATTCAGTTCATCGCATGACTTATAGCGATGTTAATCTGATCTTAGAGAATGAAGACGTAAAGCTTATAAAGAAATACAAGACGATCTACAAGTCGCTACTTATTATGGATCATTTATCAAAATTATTGCGAAGTAAAAGAGAAGAAAAAGGAAGTATTGATTTTGATATAGATGAATCACATATTAAAACCGATGAGAATGGAAGAGTTGTTGAGATTGTTCCAAGAGTTAGGGGAACTGCTGAAAAGCTTATTGAAGATTTTATGCTAATGGCAAATAAAACGGTTGCACAAGATTACTTTTGGAGAGAAATTCCATTTGTATATCGTGTTCATGATAATCCTGATTCTGAAAAATTGATGGATTTATCACATTTTCTTTATAGCTTTGGAATAAAGCTTAAAGGACTAAATAGCGAAGTTCATCCAAAAGAGCTACAAAGAGTTATTACGAAGATTAAGGGTGAAAAGCATGAGAGTATTATCTCCAAAGTTGTGTTAAGATCGCTTAAAAAAGCTGAATATTTATCAGAAAACAAAGGACACTTTGGTCTGGCGTTTAAGTATTATTGTCACTTTACTTCTCCGATCAGAAGATATCCAGACTTTACGATTCACAGGATTATTAAAGATACGATTGACAATAAGATAGAATTTGACAAGTTTAAACAGCTTACTGAATATACTGATGAAGTGTCAAAACAATCCAGCCTTATGGAACGAAGGGCTATTGAAGCCGAGCGTAATGTTGAAGATATCAAAAAATGCGAGTTTATGAAAGATCGTGTTGGAGAGAGCTTTGTTGGTGTTGTATCTGGTGTTGCTAACTCTGCGATTTTTATTGAGCTTGATAATACCGTTGAGGGTGTGTTGCCTTTGTCGAATTTGAAAGATGATTATTATCAATATGTAGATAAGATGCATTGCGTTGTTGGCGAGCGAACAAGGAATAAAATCAGCCTTGGCGATGAAATAAATGTTGTAATAAAGAATGTTAACGTTATGCAAACAAGAATTGAATTTGATATCGACAATTAAACTAATATGTTATATTATATATAGACCGTTATTTGAATTATGAGTTAAGGGAATTGATTATGGCACAAGGGATAAAGATATTAGCTAAAAACAAAAAAGCATGGCATGAGTATACTATCGAGGAAACGTATGAGGCTGGTATCGCACTAAAGGGTACGGAAGTCAAATCGATACGTGCTGGAAAGGTCAACTTTGTTGATTCATTCGTGCTTGTGCGTAATGGTGAGTGTAATCTGCATGGTATGCATATAAGCCCATATGAACAGGGAAATATTCAAAATGTAGAGCCTACGCGGACTAGAAAACTTCTTTTACACAAGCGTGAGATTATGAAGATTCATGGTAAAACTACGCAAAAGGGTTTTGCAACAGTGCCATTAAAGATATATTTGAAAAACGGTTTAGTAAAAATTGAGATTGGTATTGCTAAAGGTAAGAAACTTCACGATAAGCGTCATAGCGATAAAGAGCGTGATGTTAAACGAAAGATTGACAAAGCCTTGAAACAGTATTAATATATAGCAATTGAAGTTTTTAAAATGAAAAGATAAGCAACTATTTCTGTTTAAAAAGTGAAATTGCTACAAATACCGATTGTATTTTGATTGGTGTAAAAATCTTATTTGGGGGCGTACTTGGCTTTCGACGGGGATTTTGTCGGATTGGATAAGCGTGTCACAGTTCCGGAGGCTGTGTAAAAAAGCCGGACCTTATTTTTAAGTGCAGATAATTCTGAACTTACTTTAGCTGCTGCCTAGGTAGTTAGCTTTCGTTCTGTTTGCAGGTTCCCACTGCTGCAGGCTGAACGTCAAGGATTGTGGGGGACGCTAGCGCCAAAGCTTTGAGGTGTTAGACGATTTTATGAAGCTACATTTGTTGATAGTGAGTATGTGAGCTACGATAAATGGAAATTTAATTCAAATACTACACACGTAGAAAGTCCTCTTTGGAAATTTTCGGACAGGGGTTCGACTCCCCTCGCCTCCACCATGAAAAACATTGAAAAAACCGCTAAAAATGGCGGTTTTTTTCTTTCTTAAATAAGCGTAGTAGAAAAATTGGTAGAAAAATATTGTAAAATAATTACTTCGGAGTTATAATGTGCTTGAGGTGATATTATGGCTTATAAAACTATAGAAACAAATATAGCTTATTGTCCTGTGAAAAAGAAATATAGGGTTACATATAACTTTAAAAAAGACCCTAAGACTGGAAAGAACAAAAAAAGTCATGGCTTTTTTACTTCTAAAAAAGAAGCTCAAAAAGCACTACGTGCACATTTGGTTGAGATTGATAACAAGACAGCAATTATTCCGATAAATGATACTTTAGAATCTTATATGATATACTGGTATGATAAGATTGCAACAAATTATTGTGAAGAAGATACGCTTTATGGGTATAAAAACATCATTAAACACATAAATCAATTCTTTCAGAATATGAAATTGCAAGACATTACTACTAGACGGATAATTGAATACTATGATTATCAGTTAAAGGTAACTAAGCTCTCTGGCAATACAGTCAGAAAACATCATGATTTGTTGAATTCAATATTTAAACAAGCTATAAAAGAAAATAGTGTTTCAGTTAATCCTGTAACTGACGCAACCGCACCTAAAGTGAGAAAGAAAGAAGCAAAGTCATATACAATTGAAGAGACTAAACAGCTATTTGATAAGGTTAAAGGTGACAGGCTAGAACTATCTGTTATTTTATGTTTGCATTTGGGATTGAGACGTAGTGAGTTGCTGGGGCTGAAATGGGATAGAATAGACTTCAATAATAATCTATTAAAGGTTGATTGGATTCGTACACAGGCTGGTTCTAATATTATTGAAAAAGAACCTAAAACAAAGCAAAGCAAAAGGGTTTTGTCAATACCTGACAAAGTCCATGAGTTCCTAAAGTTAGAAAGAGAAAAACAAACAAAAATTTTTGGTCAAAGAAACAAACAAAATGATTATGTTATTTGTAAGAATGACGGAGAGCCATATAGACCAAATAATTTTTCAGACCTGTTTGAAAGATTTATAAAGAAGAATAATTTGGAAAGTATTACTCTTCATGGTTTAAGGCATACATTTGTATCAGTAGCAATAAACCAAGGTGTTGATACACTTAAAGTGTCCAAACTTGCAGGACATTCTAGACCATCAACAACAACAGATATTTATGCTCATGATATAAATAAAAATGACCCTACAGCAATAAATACTATAGCAAATGCATATGATAATTAATTTTCTTTTAATATAGTATCATATTAGAATAAAAAATGTAAAAATATAGTAGAATATTAAATTGGTTTTTTCATTAAAAATTAAGGGTGAAAAAGCGATTTAACCTTTAGGTGGAATTAATGATAGATAAAGTAAAATTAAATCTGATAATTCATATAGATGATGATGTTTTTAGTAATAACGATTTCCATAATAAGAAAACAAATAGAACGCAAGAAACAATGTTTTATAAAGAAATCGACGGAACATGGATTACTTATTTTTATAATAGCAAAAGAATAATAATTACAGGAAGAATAATTACCTTTCATGAGCCTAAGGTTGGATATGTTTGCAATTTTGATGATGTTATGATTGATGAATCAATAAGCTTTGATGAAGTGTTAGATAATGTTCAATATAATTTGTTTAAAGCATTTTTTCCTAATGATTATAAAAGCCTGAACTTAAACCTAAATGATTTTGTTGTAACTTATATTGAGTATTGTATTAATGTAAATGTTCAAAATCAAAAAAATGTAGATGCTTATATTAAAATGATGAATTTGTTATTTATTGATAAAGGCGATAAAAGATATAAAAATTATCCGTTAGAAGATAACAAAGGGATTCATACAAGTTGCTATATTAAACCAAATAAAAAGTATGAAAAGAATTCTGATGTAGGAAATACAATTAACTTTTATAACAAATATAATCAACTATTAAGCAAGAAAATGAACGTATTAGAAGATGAAAATAAAGATATGTACTTTAATAGTGTTGAACAATCAAAAGGGATTTTAAGACTTGAAGTTAAATTAGGTAGTCAAGCACTATTTGGAATAAAGAAAGAATTCCATATAGAAAAACAATTTATTTATTATCAAAATATAGATATAGCACGTGATATTATTTGTAAAAAGATTGGGGTTTTATTTAGTTCTGTTGACCTTTGTTCGTTAAATATAGCAAAAACAAAAATTGAAGATAGTGAATCTTTAAAGCCTGTTTCTAAAAAACATATACTAGAGAAGTACACAGTATTTAATAAGAATTTAGGGCATCAATTTAAGAATCAAAAGAGATTAGACTATGATTTTACTAAACACTATAAGGACATGGTGAAGTCTATCGGATTAAATCCAATATTGATACCAACTAAATGGAAAATTGACTATCTTGAAAATCCTATTAAGTTGATTGATAAAAAAATAGAGCTGTTGGAATAAAACTATAACTGGCAGAGGATAAAAGTTAGAATGCGTTTTTAGCTTACTACACCCTTATAGTTACTATAAACTCTAAGCTAAAATACTTTAGCAAGGGTTTTGTATGGGTAGAGTAGTTTGTGTCTGTTATATACGTTAGTTATCGTAATACACAACAAATAAAGCATATAATACACCTATCAACACATCTTTGTTATTACGATAGCGATAATAAACACAGTTATGTATAAAAATCAAGACAAAAGTTTAGCAAGGAATTGGTCTAATAATTGCTTTGAGTGGCTAGAATCCTTATAGTTGCTTAAGATACAAGGTAAATACGGGTATATAATACACCTATACAAACAAGTCTGTTATTACGATATCGATACTATGTGGGGTATGTTTACAATTTTTATTAGCTTTTATATCCAATAATGCATATGAGTACATCTAGTCACACAGCTAGTTTATTATCTTAATATATTTCCATAAAAGTGTTAAATAGTAGAAATAGGAGCAATGTAGTTGTATAATATAATTGCATATCCTAAATGATTATTTATAGAAGTTAATCAAAATTATAAGAATAGAGGGTTGTAAGATGATATTTGCATATTTGGTCTTGGCTGCAATATTTATTTATGTGGTTTATGAACTTGTTTTTTTGCTCACACATAGAGATTCATTAAGTGATGAGGAAATTGATTTTCTTGCACAAAAAAGAAGAGTTTATTTCTTGAATAAATATTTCTGGTTTTCTCCAAATGAACAATTAGTTGACAAAACATTTAAATCACGAATGAAACCTACTGGGAAAATATACAAAATTAACGAGTCCTTATCAAATATCCCATCAGTAGCTAGTGGGCTTCTGAAAAGCAAGAAACATGAATGGATAATTATTGCATTTGAAAAAGAAAAGGAAATTGAGTATATGTGGGTTAATAAAGGTATTGATAATTCAAGTGCGAATTTACTGTGGGAGCTAGATGATGTTGCAGACTTTTGTGTGAAATATAAAATATCTTCCGTATTAATGTTTCATAATCATCCAAATAGCAACCCTAATCTGTACAATTGCACGCAACCAAGTCCAGCTGATATTAACTTTGCAGAACATTTCACTAGTGTGTTATCAATTATTGGGGTGAACTTGGTGAAGTTTGTATGTGAAAGAGGGAAATGGTATAGATATCATTATTTTTATGCAAATAGCTTTGTTCCTAAAAGAAGTTTTGTTATTGATATTAAAAAAAATAACGGTATAAGTAAAAAAGCTAATTACAAATTGCATAGAGAGTCTAGAAGTCTGAAAAATATCAAAGTGTTATAATCGAGAGGGACACTTGTTATTCTATTATGTGTTCAAGAAAACAAGTGTTTTTGTGAACAGTTTTGTTTTAATAAAAAACCCCTAAAATGATTGATAAAACAGCCAAATATGTTCACGAAATAAAACATACCATTTTGTTGACACTTTCTAAATACTGGTGTATAATATTAACAAATGAGTGAAGAGGTGTTAGTTATGATATATGGTTATGCTAGATGTTCAACAAATGAGAGTAAACAAGATATTACTAGACAAGTAAAGGAACTTATAAATCTAGGTGCGGATGATAATACTATTTATTTAGAGTACGCAAGCGGAACAGACACAAAGAGAAAAGAACTAAATAAGTTATTGGAGATAGTAAAAGAAAAAGATACTATTGTATGTTCAGAAGTATCAAGGATAACAAGAAGCACAAAACAGCTTTGTGATTTGATAGATTTGATTAAAGATAAGAAGCTTAAATTGGTGATAAAAGACAGTTTAACCATTGATTGCACCAATGGCGAACTTGACCCTATGACCAAAGCTTTCTTGCAGATTACAGGTGTATTTAGCGAGCTAGAACGAAATATGATTAGTCAAAGAGTAAAAAGTGGTATGCAAAATGCTGTTGCTAAAGGCAAAGTTGTTGGCAGACCAAAAACTAGTGAAGAAAGCGTACCTAAAGAGTTTTATAAGTATTATTCACAATATAATAAGAAGAAGATTAATGTTACAGAGTTTGCTAGGCTTAGTGGATTGAGTAGGACATCAATTTATAAATACTTAAAGATTATAAATCAATGATATAACTCGAATAGGATTCTGAATAAAATACAAGTCAAATGGATGGATTATGCAATAAAAGCTTGACAAAATAAGGAAAAAAGTGTATATTATAATATGAAAATAACCCGACGGCAATCGGGCGTATTTTTGTGTTGTTTTTTATAACACATTCTATGATGTAGGAGGAAATAAAATGTAAAATAATAAACCTACTACAATAAAACGTAACTTTTATAGAGAGATAATACCACGTCTTATTGTAATTTGCAAGTGCTTTTTTATAGTGGTGATATCCACAGACAGGATTTGAAATCCAAAGGAGAATTAGTATTAAAAATACAAATGAAAATAAAGTAGAAAAAAAAATGTACAAATATGAAAAGGAAGCTTTAAGGTATGCAGATGAGGCATTTGAATCTTTGAGTACAACATCAATCCTTAACTATATGAGTACGATGAGGACATTTTTCACTGTATACATGAGTGGTAGCGATAAGTCCCTAAACCAATTAACGCATATGGATATTAATAAGTTCATTGAAGAATTAAATATCAAGAGGAAGGCGGATATTTTCTACCATCTCAAAATTTATTTTGATTATACTTACAAAAAAGGGTTTACACATAATATATTTAAAAATGTAATTAAACCAAAAAATATGTTCGTACCAAAAAAAGCAATATCATTAGACAAATACAATAAAATGAAAAAATATATAATGGATGATTCAGAAGATATCAAAATTAGGCTAACGTTAGGCTTTTTTATACTTTGTGGATTTAAAAGAAATGTAGTACCTAGAATAAAAAATAGCGACTTATTATTTGATGAAGACAGATACTATCTAAAATTAAAGGAGAAGGAAAACTCCATACCATTAACAAAAGATTTAACAAATCTGATTCACCACGTGAAAGAAAAGACTGGTGAAACAGATTTTATATGCAAATATAAAAGTGATGATGATATAACTACGGAAATATCAAATATTACAAAGAAAATCTTAGGAGAACCATACTCTCCACAAGTGTTAGCAAATACTTTTATTATTAAAGCATTGTCAATTGGAAATCAAGTATATGAGGTATCCGAGTTAACTTCAATTAGTATGAAAGCTGTTATCACTTATGTTGATAAAGGGGTAGATACTATTGATTCACAAATAGAGCTGATAGATAGTATGTAATAATTGAAGTGTGGTAGAAAAATTGGTAGAAAAAACACGCAAATTTTCTACCAAAAGATTTTTTTGCAAAAAGCAGTAAAAAATGAGGGGTATAATTTAAAGCCTAGTAATATGGCGTTTTTATACCCCTAATAAATTATTGAAAAAAGCAACAAAATTCAAGGGTATTGAATCAGGGGTTCGACTCCCCTCGCCTCCACCAACAGGCTGAGCCTGCACCTTATAACGCGAACTTCATTAGAGGTTGGCGTTATTTTTATTTCACGCCTTTATATAGCGGTTTGTAGCGTGTTGTGCCATTGAATATCAACTATCAAACTCCCTAGATTTCACAATTGTATTTGCCAATCATTTATATATAAATGGCTTTTAGTGCCCGATTAGTGCCCGAATATTCTTGTGTTTAAGAATTATTGGTGGTATAATCTGTTTGTTGCCCTAAATGTTTACTGGGTGATATAAAATACAATTGCTCTATTAGATTTAGATGAAGAGGTTGATATGGAAAATAAAAAGAGATTCAGAAGAGTTTTAATTATATTTACTTGTATAATATGCTTGTTTGTCATGTTTCTAGAGATTGTTCCGAACTATAGATATAAAAAAGCTTATGATTATTACGAAGCTACTAAATATGATTATGCCATAGAAATTTTTAAAGATTTAGATGGGTATAAAAACTCGAATGAAATGTTATTAGTTTGCAAGTATGCAAACGGGATGAGGGCATATGAAAATGCTGATTATGATCTAGCGAAAAATATATTTGGAGAAATAGTAGGATACAAAGATGCTGCAACCAAAATAGTGCAAATAGAATATATCGAGGCACTAGAATTGCTGGAACAGGGTAAAACAGAAGAAGCTATTAGTTTACTCACAAATGTTCTTACTAGGTATGGCAATAGCAATATAGGAATTTCGATATTTATTGCCATAGTAACATCTTTACTTGCGTCATTTATTTTTTGGGTGCTAATGGAAAAGGTATTTAAGAAAAAAAGTAATGATAGAATTAAAATGCTACTATCTGACAAATTATCTAGTTTCTATTTTGAGTTGTATCATATGTTCTACGACCTAAAAAGGTATGATGATAGAAAATTTCCGTTATTAGCTTCTATTTTTTATCATGACGAAATTATCTCTGGGAAATTAAATAGAAACACACTTAAATGTTTGTTTTCTAATAAATGTTGGGGTGAGCCAATGGAGAATAACCAAATAAGTATCAGTAATGAATTAAAAGAGCATATAATTCAAATGAATAATTTATATGAAAAAATAATTGCTTTTTCAATTCACTTACCTACAGATTTAGTAGTATTAATTGATGTCATTGTTAAGAATTTAAATTTATTTAAATGTGAAGCAAATATAACATTACAAGGTGAATATCATGTGATTGATATGTATTTCTTTTTATATAAACAATTAGTAGAGTTACAAACTAAAATTATAAAATTAAAATTTATAGATATGACTATTATAAACTATACTGTAGAATATTATTATCAGAATTGCTATTATTCAAAATGCAAAAAGATGATTAGAAAAATTATGTCCAAATATGAAAATTATCCTATCGATTACTGGTTACATGAGGTTGTTTGTGACTATAAAATTGGAAACAAGGGTAAAGCTTACAAAAATTTCGAAAAAAGAATAGCTAATGAGGGATTAAACAATTATTCCCCTTCCTTACTTAAAACTTTGATTGAAGATGAAAATATAGTCAAAATAATTGCCGAGCATTATGATCAAAAACATTTTGACAAATATCTTGAGCGAATAAGAAAAGATATAATAGAAAATGAAAAGTATCGACAGGAATATAAGGATTATATGAATCAAGGGAGCTGATCATGCCACATGGACATTAAAAAAAACAAGATAACGGAATATATTAAGTAGTATTCGATTATGACTATGATGAGTTTGTAAAACGAAAAAGAGAATAGCGAATAATTTGGGAGATTTTAATGAAAAGATATGGCATCAACAACGATTACTTTGAACCTGATAAGGAACATGAGCACAATTACATGTTAGATACGTGCATTTTTAACGACTTATGTGATAGCTCTAAATCACTTTCTAAACTAATACAATCAATAGCTTATGGTTTTGAATACTTTTATACTAATATTCAAATTAGAGAAATGCAAGGCATGAAAGATGTAGGTGATGATTTAATCCAAGTGGATTGGAGTGGAAAAGAAGAAAAACAAGAAAAGTTTAACAATGTGATTTCTAAACTCAATGTCAAGAAAACGGGACATATGCAAGTAATGTCGGTTAAGACATCTTTAGCAGATGGGTCTTGTCATATAATTAAAGATGATCAAGTAGAATTTGTGAAAAAGATAAGAAAAAGCAATATGAAACATAATGAAGATATGATAATTGCTGAAAGCGCAATTATAAATGGTTGTATTCTTGTGACTAACGATAATTCTTTATACAAGAAGGTGAAGGCAGAATTCCCAGATAAGGTAATCAATCTAGAAGAATTAGCTAATATTATTGATGCAATGTGAGGAGATGTAATGCCACACGGACATATAAAAAAACAACCAAATGGAAAATACAAAGTAACTTTTGACTTTGGCTATGATGAGAATAATAAGAGAGTTAGAAAATCAAAGACCTTTGTTGTTTATAAAGATGCGACTAAGGCACTTTCTGAACATAATGCTGCTGTTGATTCAAATAGCTATGCGATGCCGAGTAATATCAGCTTGAGTGATTGGCTGGATTATTGGATGGAGCATATTATTATGCCAAAATCTGAACAGACTACGATTTATGGATATAATGGCAAGATTGAAAATTATATCAAACCTAACTTAGGCGAAATTAAGCTTCAACAATTAGCACCAAAGCAGATTCAAGAGTATTTGACGATGCTTGTTAATGAAAAAGGTTTATCTCCAAATACAGCGATTAAGCATTATGATATCTTGAAAAATGCTTTGGGTGTTGCTGAAAATCAAGACTATATTATCAGAAATCCAATTAACAAAGTAGATAGACCTAAAAAGATAAAGAAAGAAGCATCTTTTTATACAGCAGAGCAACTGGCTGAGTTATTAACGCTTGTAAAGGGTCATAGATTAGAACTTGCTGTAATGCTTGCTTCATACTATGGCTTGCGACGTGGCGAGATATGTGGGCTTAGATGGCAAGATGTTGACTTTGAAAACAAAGTAATCTATATATGCAATACCAGAACTTCTGCTGGGAGTATGGTTGTTGAGAAAGATACAAAAACGGATTCATCGACTCGTAAGCTTTCAATGCCTGAAACAATTTGCTCTATTTTGATTAAAACAAAGGAATATCAAGATAACCTAAGAGCTTTGCTTGGCGAGGTATATGTTGATAGTGAATTTGTTGTAGTGATGGATGGTGGAAAACCATATCGCCCAAATTATTTATCAGAGCTATTTACTAAATTCCTTGTGAAAAATAACCTGCCTAAAATCGTACTGCATGAACTAAGACATACCTTTGCATCGCTATCAAATGAAGCAGGTATCCCAGAATTTAATATCGGCAAAGCACTAGGGCATAGTCATCCATCTACGACTAAGAAGATATACACTCATCTCTTTGATCCTGTGCATACAAATGCGGTTAATAGTGTGGCTGATATTGTGGATAGTGCTGTTATGAAGAATAAGCAAATGCTTGAAGAAAAGAAAAATAGGATTGAAACTGTTTTACCAAACGTGATTAACGAATGGAATCCTATTGGGTTTTCAGATGATGAGATTGATTATAAATCTGAGACAGAGGCTATTAAAGAATATATGCTTGCTGACAATGATGAAAGCGAGCTGGGTAAGTTTGTTTATGATACTTTTAGGGAGAGCTTTGGGAAGCGGTTTTTTACTAGGAGCTTGGATGAGTGTGATAAACTGACAAGTAAGTTAATCACAAATTAAATATTTTTTCAATGAAGCAATATGTTTGTGTTTAAATACAAAAAAATAATGGAATTGGAGTACTATAATGAAAAAGGTTATATTAGTTATCATAATATTATGTCTCATACCTACAATTGCGATTGCAGATTCAGGTATGCCAGAATTTTACGATTTAGATGATAAACTATCATTTAGTGTAACATCTAGCCAAACTGAAATAGAAATAGGTGAAGAAATACAGCTTACGATAGAGTTAAGGAACAACACATATAACCCAATATATTTGAGAAGAACTAATGGGTGGATTAGTAGGGATTATGGGGGAATAAGCATGGATTTATCAGATTATGTTGTTGAACCTGGAGAAAATTTGATATTGGACTTGACATATGAAGTGCACGATAAAATGAATTTTTATAAAAAAGATGACAAATTTTATTTTGATATTGATTTATTTTTAGCTTATGAAGCCACTATGGACTTTACTTATAAAGATAAATTTTTTAAAGATGGATATATTGATTTTGCCAAAAAACAAGAGGAACCAATCCCAATAAAAGTTACTAATTTGAAAGACGGCAATGATTTGATTGAATTTGAGTTATTAACAAGTAGAGATATATTTGGTGTATCAAGTACGTACTATTACAATAATTTAGATAGACTATATGTTTGTTATTTAGATAATGAAATTACCTTAAAGAACAAGTCAGGTAAGTCGCTGGAACGATTGAATTTGTATAGTAGTGATAGAGGAAGTGAAGAATATATTGAATTAGAAGATGGTGATGCGTTAAAAATGTATCACAGTTCTGAATACTATTTTGAAAATTATAACGAAATTCCACAAGAAATACAGAACAAATATCAGGGTACTTTTGTAATGAATGGTGATTTTTATTTTTTTGAAAAGGTTTATGACTGTAAAGTTGCCAATAAGAATGAACCGAAAGTAGAAAAACGTCTTGTGAAAAAGCCCTCTGAAAAAGATGGGTATATTGACTATACTCTGTTTTTGAAAAATAAATCTGGTCGTACAATACATAATTTTTATGTTGTATCTGGCTATGATAATTTAGATACGTTTGATGAAAAAAATTGTTACAGGGACTTTGAACACAATGAAATAATTGAAAAATCAATTATAATTGAAGAGGATTTACCTTTTGAAGCATATTGGGGCAGGGGAATTAATAGTTATATAAGTTATTTTGGTGAATATATAAAAGGCGGAGAAAGTGGATTTGATGATGATGGATACTCGATTTATACGCCTAAGATTGATAATCTTGAATGGTATCGGGATATATATGTTATTGAAAATGAGTTGGAGAATACGCCAGAGCCAGAGCAAAAGCCGATAGCGTCACCTATGCCTACAACAAGCTTTCCTCCTTATGAACATGTTGAGATACAACAGGTTGAAAGAAAAAACTCATTACCAATATGGGTTTATATAGTTATACCGATTGTTGTATTAATTTCGCTAGGCTTGGTGATTTACTTAAAGAAAAGAAGAATTAAATAAACAAGTTGATTATTTTTGCTATAATAATTGATGATGTATTAAATAGAACTGATGCCAAAAAAGATTTTTTTGCGCTAGGGATTATTTTACTAAAATAATAAAAAGCAAACTCAATCATAATTACGAATGCTTCGCCAATTAACCATATTTTTGTATTGTAGCCATAACCGTTAGTAAGAGCAAGGTATAAAAAAAGATGCATTAATAGATGAGAGCATATATTGAAAAAGATTGACGATAAGACATAAATTCTTTTTCTTGATATGAAAATAACAAACAAACTTACTTCAGTAATTAATGTAGTTAAAAGAGCTAAAAAGTATAGCCAGAATGGTGAGAAAAACATTATACCTCTATTATAATAATTATTTAATTAATTATATCACAGTATTAACATTTAATTCAATTGAAGCTCGAAAAGCATTTGTAGATGGGTTTATTGTAGGAACTAAAATTGCTTATGAGGTTGATAAAGATAAAGTGTATTAAAAAGATACTAGCCTAAGCGAAGTAGCTCTTATTGTATTTATATTTAATTAACTTATTTCTCAGTATGCAACAACAACCATTTAATCAAGTAAGGACGATCATTATTTGATGCCATTTCATACCATTCAGAACAAAGAAAATAGCGATCCTCATATATTTTAATCGGAGTAGCGTAATATCTTTCTGGTCTTGTGTCATTTTGATTTGTTTTAAGCAACAGAGGGTAGCGTATGTGAAATGTCTCAATGCAGTAATCTTTATCTTGCATTCGCTCTATTTCTTCTTTAGGGATAGTGTTGCTTTGTAATTTTTTGCTTAGAATAGTTCTCACGATAGTACCGATTTTCATCTCTTCTACGCCATCAAGCCCTTCATAATCAATAGGTGCAAGTTCCTTAGGTGCACTGCTTTTATTTGGTTTTGAGGATGATTGTTTTGCTGAAAATAGATTATACATTTGTAGGCTACGCATAAAAAGTTCAGAAGTATCTGCAACGTCATCGAGCGTGCTTAAAACTGGTTGAAGAATTTTTTTGCTGAAATCATCATTGGCGATAATCCGTATTTTAAAATCTAACTGAAGATTTTTAAATATAGTATCCATATGCTCCAATGTGGCATTAATATCATTTAATACAGAGTTGTTTATTTTAGGTGAAGCAAAAATGATTGTCCCACTTTTAACATCGAAATAACCCAATAGGCACATAGCTGTACGTAAGCACTTCTTGATTACACTTGATGTTGTTTCAGCACGTCCTCCATAATTTAATCCAGATTCATGAAAAGCTACATCGATTGCATAAATATATGATTTGTCATCAGTAATATTCATGCCATAACGTCGATTTCGGCTTGCCTAATTAATTGAGAAACACTTTTATTCTTTTTATATATGCTGTAATCAAACTTCTCGGCAAACAACTCCGAAGAAGTAACCATTAACTGATCTAATAACTCCTTGTTATGCAACTCCCACTTCATTGAAGGCTTCCAGTTCAATTGAACCATTTGACATTCTTTTACATGTCTTAGCCATGATAATAGTAGTGATTCGCCCATTTCTAATTTCATAAAATTTCTCCATTAAAGATTCTTTAGATTAAAACAAAGTTAGATTTTTTATAAATCCCAAATCAGTGGTTAACCATGAAACAAGATATTCATATGTAATTTCACCGTCATAAGCTTTATCGCGCATTATTCGAGCATTAACACTCCATACTTTAAATTCATCACGAGTAATTTTACCGTTGCGTATCCGAGCATTTTTTGTATTATATGCTTTTGTATAAGCTTTATAAATTGGATCTGTTTTCTTTCTATTAAGGAATTTATTTGTCGAGCGGATTTCCCTACATGTTTTTCCAGTATTCTCAAATTCCCTATCACAATACTCAACACTTTTATGACCATCCATTACAAAATACATACCACAGTTCTTACACGTATTGAATAATACATTATTCTCAAATAGTTGAATTGTAAGAAAGTTAAATACATCTTCGAAAGATTCAATGTATATTTCAGGATAAAGTTGAAAATCATTATTCTCAAAATCAGAATATGAGTATTCTTTTTCTGGAAAGTAAGAGAATTTGGAATTTGGTAAATTAAATTGGAATTCCTTAAAGTCATATTTTACTTTCGAATATTTATCGTTGTTATAAAAATGACTGATTCGATCGACAAGAGGAATACCCTTTTCGATGTTTGTGTTCAGACATTCATCAAAAATAAATTGGATAAGACCTTTGTGGGCTTCAACATCAGAATAAGCACGTGGTAGAAATTTTATATTGCGGACTCTTTTTTTATTTACTTCCACATCGTTAAGCAAATCTAAGATATATTTTTTAAATATATAATAGTAAATATGAATGTCTGGTAATGCTTGAGCATTATTAGCAAATTTAATGAAATACTCATTAAACCCTCGCTCAATTCTATGTTGACTTACGGATTCCTTTAATTCCGAACCAGTTGGGGTATTAATTCCGTAAGTAGGAAAATCATTATCTCTAATGTGCCTAAGGATAGGCTCTGCTTCTCGCATTAACTTACTAAAAGACTTGAAATCAGAATAGTAAAAATCAATTAAGCTTTTTCCCAATGGAAAAGAAAACCTTGAAATCAAAGTTTTTTCCGTAGCATCAATTATCTCAAATATTTCTTTATTTTCTTTGACATATAGTCTTATTGATAAATTTTGGTACATAAATTCTCCATGTTCACAAAAACATCACAAATTATTCATTGACAAAATGCAACAAACGATGTAATATTTAGACAATATTAGGTATTGTAATTTATAATATACAAAACCTAAAGATTCGAATTAATTTGCTCTTTTGATAATTATAGAGCACTTTAGAAAAATTGTAAACATCATTAATAAACTAGGAGGAAATTATGAACAACTATCAGGAACTGAAAGATTTACCATTGGCTTTATCAGCAGCAGATGTAGCGAGCGTTTTGGGGTTATCAAGAGCAGGGGCATATAATCTCTTCGATGAAGATGGGTTTCCAACACTAAGAGTAGGCAAAAGGAAAATTGTTATGAGAGACAAGTTTCTTGTTTGGCTGGACAATAGAACAGGAGGAGCGATGTGATTAAAAACAGCATGGATAGGGATATAAGCAAATTATATCCTCATCCGTATTGTCTACAAAACAATTGTCTGTATGTCGGGAATAATAAAGATGGTGATGATTCTAACCGTAAACTATGCAATTTCGCTCCATATATAGTTAAGGAAATCACTATTGATGATGGAAGAGAGATTATGAAACACTTCTCTGTATCAGGTGTTCATGAGAGTGGGGAAGTCTTACCAGAAGTGTTGATTGAGGCTTCTGATTTAACAAGTGGAACTTTTAACTGGGTAATAACCAATTGGGGAGCAAGATGCAATATCGAAGCAGGAAGAACTAATAAAGACATAATCCGTCATGCTCTGCAATCAACAGCAGTTGAAATGATATGTGAAACTATTTATAAGCAATTAGGGTGGAAGAAAATAAATGGAGAATGGGAGTTTTTGATTACTGGAGGAAGCCATGATGTAAGGCTTGAAGGCAAAGTTAAAAAGTACTGCTTTAAGACAAAAGATAAGAAGAAATCTGCTATGGCTCTAAAGTATTTAATTGATAGTGATTTTGTACCAAAGGAAATTGTTTATCCTCTTATAGCCTTCACATTTTTGTCACCACTGAATAGTTTCTTGAAAAAAGCAGATTGCGAACCAAAAACAGTTATGTGTTTAATTGGTAAAACAGGCACGAAGAAGAGTACATTAGCGGCATTATTCCTATCATGCTTTGGAAGTTTTACTAATACTGATTTACCGCTTTCGTTTCGTGATACAGGTAATAGTATTATAAGTGCTTCATATGCTCTTAAGGATGTGCTAACAGTTATTGATGATTTTCATCCATCAACTAGGAATGATGAATCAAAAATGACAAATATTGCACAGGCGATAATGCGTGCCTTTGGAGATCGTGCTGGACGTTCAAAACTAAAGAGTGACAGCTCAATGATGCCAGGGAAAGCTCCAACGGGAAACGCAATTATTACAGGTGAACAAGCACCAGATATAACTGAAAGTGGTCTAGCAAGGACGATTATTCTTGAATTAAAACATGGTGATATTGATTTAGATAAATTGACAGTTGCCCAAGAATATGCGAGAGAGGGTTTGTTGTCATCTAGTATGAAGCGATTTACTGGATGGTTAAAAGTTAATTTCCTATCAAGTGATGATAGCTATAAGGAATTTATTGAAAGCCTTAATACTAAATTCTGTGATTATCGTAAATTAAGTGCAGAGAAATTGAGTAGTAAACAAATTCAGTATCATGATAGATTGCCAGAAACTGAAGCATGGCTCAATATAGGGATGGAATTTTTCCTTAAGTTTCTATATGACTGTGGAGTTATCGATGACGAGGAATATGATGCACATATACATCGAAGTCAAAGCGTACATTTTGATATTATTACAAGTCAAGCTAAGGCGATTAAAGGTGATGCACCAAGTGTAAAGTTCATTACTAAACTGCAAGCCTTAATTGCATCAGATAGTGTAACAATTTGCAAAACGGATGATGAAAACCATTTTAAGGGTAATAACTTTATTGGTTACTACGATAAAAATTACTATTACCTAATCACTGATATTGTGCACAGCGCCGTTAAGAAACTTTGTTTTGAGCAGGATGAAAGTTTTTCACTAAGCAAAAATGCATTATTAAAACATCTTTTAGATGATGGTTATATTCAAGGGACTGTAAAAGAAAAGACCAAAGTGATGAATTTTTTTGACAGAAGACAAAGGTATATGGTGCTTGATAGAACAAAGGCAGACTGTAGTTCTAAATAGACGTGTCGGCGTGCAAAAACAAAATCTGCACGCCGACACGCCGATAAAAAAGTATAGCCATGCACTTTGCACAGAATAAGCAAATGTATGACATTCCGAATAGAACGACAGCTTTAGCTGGAGGGCGAGTATCCTGTTTGTCTGACGTCAAACTAGACTCGCCCCAAAAAGCGGGGAGGAAAAGGGGATGACTCCCCTTAAACCCCTTCAAAGAACGGAGGAAAAGTATGAGTAATCGAAACCGTAGAATCACGTTTAGGCTTAACGATCATGAAAACAACATGCTAAAACGGCGTGCAGAAATGGCAAATATGAGTATAAGCGAGTTTTTGCGAAATACAGCATTGAACCATAAAATTAAGGTTATTGATGGTCTGCCTGAGTTTTCAAAAGAGCTTAGGGCTATTGGGACAAATTTAAACCAGCTAACTCGTCTTTGTAACCAAGGTAGAATTCAATGCTTGGATCTTGGCTCAATAAAAAACAAAATCGCAAAAATCACTGAAAGAATTAGCGAGTTTGTATAGCAATGGCGGTTATCAATTTTATTAATACTAAGGCAAAAAACAAATCCGCATTGAAGAAAATAATCAAATATGTTACTCAAGTAGAAAAAACGGATGAAAAGCTTATTGGTGGAAAAGATCTATTAGCTGAATGTGCGTACTCTGAAATGGTGATGACTAAAAAGCAGTTTAATAAAACTGGTGGAAGGCAGTATCTGCATATGATTCAATATTTCTCACCTAAAGAGAATATAGATCATGAAAAAGCTCATGAATTAGCTATAGAGCTAGCACAGCATTTTGAAGACTTTCAAGTGTTAGTAGCCACTCATAAAGATAAAAATCATGTTCATTCGCACTTTGTTATTAATTCAGTAAACTTTGAAAATGGTTTAAAGTTTCAGCAATCATTTGAACAATTACAAAAGGTAATGGATAAGTCAGATGAGATATGCAAGAGTAATGGTTTTTCGGTTCTTGAAAAAAGAGAGTTTGGAAAATATCTTAGTCGAAATGAATATCAAGTTGCTATGAAGGGTGAGAGCTGGAAGAGTGAATTAATGTGTGTTATTGATAAAGCAATGGAAATAACAAGCACAAAAGATGATTTCATTGGTTACATGAACAGCTTAGGTTATGGTGTCAATTGGTCTGAAAAAAGAAAATATATCACATATCAAATACCAAAGGGAGATAAATGCAGATGTAATAGGCTACATGATAAGAAATATACAAAGGAGGAAATGGAACGTGTCTACAACGATAGAAAGGATGAAAAACATGAACAAAGGAGATGGAGCAGTGTTTATAAAGCTGCCAACTTATTCGATAGCTCCAAACGATTGGGACGACATGATGAAGATGATGCACCACAGAGTTATCCCAAGTTTGAAAGAAGTGAAGAATATCGTGGAAGAGGAACAGGCGAAAATATGCAATTTAATAGAGCTGAAACATGGCGAATCGGAGAGCGAGAACTTTCGGAATCAACGAGAGAACAAGGAAATGGTTCAGAGTTATTCAGAGGAGATAAAGCGGGATATAGGAGGAGTGAAGAGTTCGCTGAATCAAACCAACAGTACAATGAATACCATGATTGCGGTAATGAAAATTCTAACTGGAGTGCAAGTGATATCGCTGATATTGGTTATAATTTCTCTTCTCTTATAGCAGGAAGGGGTGATGATGTTCATGTAAGAACGAGCAATCATACTGGAGACTTGACTAAAGAAGGCGAAAGAGAAAAAGCATTGAAAGATCATAATATTTGGGATGAAGAAAGGTAAAAGGTGAAATTATGAAAGCAGATAAGTATTTATATGACGAAGAAGTTGAAATTATCTATGAGTTAGATAAGCACGAGATATATAACCCAATTATATTTGTAAAATCCGAAGAAAAGGATTGTTCAGACAGCATAGATGCAAGAAGTAGGCTTGATTATTTAAAAGAATTTAAGCTAGAAATGTATGTTGAGTTATGTGAAAAGGATAGCCTAAAAGAATACATAGAAAAATATCTCAATAGTCTTTTTGATACATATAAGCTGATTCTATCACAGATGGAAACGCAAACAGCTATGGATAAAATGATCGCTATGGATATGGCGAGAAATGATTGTATCTAGATTTGATCTAGGGGGGGGTAATCATTACCCCCTCTTAATAAAACAAAAAACGTGAGGAGAAAAACATGAGAATAATTACAGTAGTGAATAACAAAGGTGGAGTAGCAAAGACGATTACGAGCGTAAATCTAGCCTGTGGTATAGCATCAAAAGGATTTAGAACGTTATTAGTAGACTTAGACCAACAAGCGAATGCGACGTTGAATTTGGGATGCAGTGGTGAGGGGAACAATAATATTGCGGATGTGTTTTTTGACGGAATAACGCTAAATGAATCGTTTATGCCAACGGATTATGAGAATCTATATCTTGTACCATCAGGCTCTAGCTTTATCAATGGTGAACAAAGGTTGATTGGTGATGTTATGAAAGGTAGCGTTGAAAGGAGGCTAAAAGTTGCAACAAAAGGCTTGGATTTTGATTATGTAATAATTGATTGTCCGCCATCACTGTCAACATTGATTACAAATGCACTATACATATCAACGGATGTAATAATCCCATGTGCGATTGATGGGTTTTCATTAGAGGGGTTGAGTGTTATTTATAATAAGATAGTGAATGCAAAACAAGATTATGCGGAGCAAATTGAGCGTGTAGGGGTTCTTTGGACAAGGGTTGATACAAGGCAGATTCTTGCAAAGCAACTTATAGCACATGGTGAAAATATCAATATACCTGTTTTCGGAACTAAGATTAGAGAAAGTGTTAAAGTGAGGGAATCAACTGTGCAGAGAATACCATTGGTTGAATATACTCCAAGTTGCAATCCTGCCTTGGATTACATGGCGTTTACAAATGAAGTGCTTAATATGGTAAGTGAGGAAGGTATATAAAATGGGAAAACTTAATCCGAATTTTAGATTTGATATACCAAGTGGTAATGGTAGCAATAAAAAAGATTATGTTGTTCGAGAAATTAAGGTTGGTGTTATAGATGAAGATGATGAAAATGATAACATCTATAACGAGGATAAACAGGCACTGCAAGATCTTGTAAATGATATAGATTCAGTTGGTTTGATCACACCACTGACTGTTCGTAGGAACAAAGTCTTATCAGACAGATATACTTTAATCGCAGGACATAGAAGATTAAAAGCGGTAAAAAGTTTAGGACATAAGACTGTGCCATGTTTGGTTGTTTCTACTGAAAGTGAAGAAGAGTGTTTAAAAGCGGATGTAATGCACTTGACCTCCAATATTATGACAAGGGATCGTTCGATACTGGAGCGTGCTAGGGAAACTAAACTTTTAAAAGAAAGGATTATTGCACTTAAAAAGATTGACCCTGATGCTTATAAAGGAAAGACCGATGAGATTGTTGCTAAGATGATGAAAGTTTCATCATCTTATGTTAGGCAGCTTGTGAGGGTTGATAATGCTGATGAAGATATAAAGGTTTTGTTGGCGGACGAGGTTATTGGGATAGCAGATGTGCTTAAACTTCAAGGGATAGATGCTATTCAAAGAAAAGAAGTGGCAAAAAGGATTATGAATGCATCTGATGATGGTGAGATGAAAAATAACATGGAAGAGGTAATAGTTAAAGACTTTGTTAAACTGAATAAGATTATTGATAGGATCTCTTCAAATTTGAATGAGTGCGATAACATATTTTTAAATTCTATTGAGGAAATAATTTTCAAACTAAACAAAATTATTTGAAAAGTTCCATCTATTATAAATCAAGAGATGTTTAATGGCATCTCTTTTTAGTTTGAAAAATAGTTAAGTGCAAGCAAGAGGGGATTCAATGGCTTGTTTTTTAAAATTATGATATAATTAATATTATATGTTATAGAGGAAATACTTTATGAAACTACCTATATTAAGCACAACTCTTTACATACCACCACTTCAACAAAAAAACCGTTTTTCGTGTACCTTTGATAAAGCTATTAAATAAAGGCAAGCTAACGCTCAGCAAAACACACAGTCAGTTAAAATACAAATCTTATTCACCAAATAGAAAAGAGGCTAAAAAATGTCTGAATCTATGAAAAAGTCTTTATCGATCGTTGCACTATTTTTAGTACCAGGGACTATAATAGCTTTAGCATATTATCTTCTTATACCAACAGTAGTAAATATGGGTTACCCCAATATGATTGCCTTGGTAATTATTTGTTTCATAGTTCTTATTCCTCTTTTGCTCGATATTATATACTTTTGTACTAAACGAGATTACGGAGTGTTCTCAATTAGTAAAGTGATTACATATAAAAATCCAATTGCGGTAAAGCATTATCTATGGTTGGTTCCAGCATTACTAGTATGGGCAGCAGGCGTATTTACACTTCTTAGACCACTTGATGAACTTATAAAGAGCAAGATTTTTGGATGGATACCCGAAAAATTCATCCTTGCTGGTGATTTCTCAACGCTTGCAAAGCCTCAGCTTCTAATTTCCTTCTTATTAGTTTTTCTAATTGTAGGGATAATAGCACCTATCGTTGAAGAAGTTTACTTTAGAGGTTTTTTATATCCAAAGATGGAATGGATGGGAAAGATGGCACCATTCGTGAATGCACTGCTTTTTTCAGTCTATCATTTTTGGTCGCCTTGGCAGATGATAACACGGTTTATAGCGATACTTCCATTTTGCTATGTAGCATATAAAACAAAGAACATCAAAATTGCTATTATTGTGCATTGCCTTTTAAATATTTTCGGTGATGCTGTGATGATCTTGTTACTTTATGTTCAAGCTTAAAATTGAAAAGAGGTATTTATTTTGAAGAAAGATATTAAAGAAGTTATTGTCTACTTTGCAACGGTTATCGGTCTTAGCTACTTTGTATTTTGGGGACCTATTGCATTGCTAAAAGTACCAACCGTGAACCTTGTAGATAACAATATGGGTCCTATTTGGGCGATAGCGTTATTCATAGTTGGTGGATTTGTTCCTTCGATAGTTGGAATATTGCTTACTGCAAAGTATGAAGGCAAAACGGGTGTTAAGGAATTATTTAAGAAATCTATTAAAGTAAAGATTGGATACAAGGCTTTTATTACTATGATTTTAATAGCTATATATTTTGCTCTATCATTAATATTCATTGCGCAGATCACAACAGGAAAGTTTGACTATTCTCAGTTCTGGATTCAGTTACCTACGATTTTACCACTTATAATACTGGGACCTTTATCGGAGGAATATGGGTGGCGTGGATTTGCAATAAAGAGATTACTTAGGTGTACAAGTGCAAATCTAACAAGTTTAATAATTGGCATAGTCTGGGCTTTGTGGCATCTTCCTTTATTCTTTATGCTTGGAACTTCCCAGTATGAACTAAGTGTGCCTTTTTTAGCTTTTTTGATATCTGTTATAGGTACATCATTTATATATACATATTTATACAGGCAAACAAAAGCAAGTATTTTCTCAGCCATATTTTTGCATTGGCTATATACTTATGTTCTCCAAGTAGTAAGTAGCAGTATCATTAGAACAAGCTTGTATAATTGGTTAGAAGTAATACCTGCTGTTTTAATCGGTCTAGCATTCGCATTTATGATGCGTAAAGATAAAGCTAATATTCAAATTGAACCAGTTGATTAACTTAAAATATGACTAGCTTAGGATAAATACAAAAGCCAATTATAAATTTTTATTCTTGCAGTAAAGAAATATGTCTTTGCTTACGAATATACCAGATTGACGTACATAGAGCTACAAATGCGTTAACTGATACCCATACCCAATAACCTGGCTGTGGAACATCTGCCATATGAAGTACTGGAAAGAATGGAACTGCTACATTGCCTGCTGCATGTATTATCCATGTGCTTTGCATGCATACATTATTGTCCTAAGCAATCCATAAAATATAAGCGGCAAAAGCGTCTTGAAAATTATCAGTATAATAATCCTGTAGTAAGTATTGATGAAATAAAAAGAAGTTAAGATATTTGCATGTGAAGCTAGTAGTATTAAGTCCAGAAAAAAATACATAGATGGAAGAGGGGTGATGAAAGAAATAAGTTAGTTGATGATTGGTTCATTCGTTTATTTTGATATATGAAACTTGGTTTTTGCATTTGTACACAGAATTAAATGATACTATTTTGATACTAAAAACTTTGCAAACCACAAATACTACATATAATTCAGCACCAAAACACTATATAAATGCACATTTTATACAGCAAATGACTCAATATTTATATGATTTTATCGAGTGGGAGTAAGTCACTACTAAGCTAGAACCCCCTATTTGCAAGGGATTCTGG
>JMSV01000027.1_pt1 | contig 48702 bp, 45 predicted proteins | sample 179021 | NCBI WGS metagenome assembly JMSV01 (sample SAMN02769581, study PRJNA246767) | bioreactor metagenome | isolation source: Culture-2 Bioreactor Bmz derived from microbial biomass from the upper 2 cm... | place: Germany: Bremen | collected day 87 after inoculation | reverse complement strand
CAATTGTAATTACTATTATATTAAAAATTTTAGCATACTTATATTCTACAATATCTATAAGCATCTTTTATTAAACAATCATATAATATTTTCAACAAAAAATCCATAGGCATTAATAAATAAAAAGATTGATTTTAATATGTAAATTGTGATAACATTTAATAAATAATTGCATAATACAATAAATACTGAGGTTTTTATATCAAACACAAATTTATTGTTATCTAGCAAAAAAAAATCACACATTTCGGAGCTAAAACTATGGCATATGAAAATATAACAAACGAAGAACTATTATTGCTTGCAGAATCAAGCTATAAGTATCAAAAATACGACAAATGTTTTGATCTTTGTACAGAGCTTATGCGCACAAAAGCACCCTCTGTTGTTGTTTATATGCATTGTATATCATTATTGCATGTAAGTAAAAAAAGCGGTGATTTTGTCGATAAACAAAATGACAATGCACTGCTTATTATATCAGCACTCGATAAATTTTATAAAAACAGCACTGTCAAAAATGAAAATATCAAAAAATATGTAACAAACATATACACTACGCTAACAATTTTAAATATTGAAAGCATATTAAGCAAAGTTAAAAACAAATACAAATTAAAATCCAAAAAGAAACATGCTGAGATATATAACGATTCAATTTACAACATCAAAAAACTCAAGGATTTTGACTTCTCGTTTTTTGCACTTAAACCAGCAAACGAACTTATTAAGCTTTCAAGAGCTTCCTGCGAGCACTTAATTGTTCTTATCGAGCAAGTCAGTCTAAATCATTATAAATCGCAAGACGAAGATCTAGAATATAAAATAGTAGATTTTTATGAAAGAATCATCTCTTGCCATTCACTGATTGAGCAAAATGGCGTAGATTTTGAACCAGAAGCAATAAGTGACGATCCATCAATAGAAGATTTCGATTATGATCAAAGTATGTATATCGATAACGAAGAGCCAATAGCTGATGATTATACTATTTATGAAACATTAAAAGGTGACAAAAAGAAACCTATAAATAAAGCTAAAAGCAAACCAACTGAAACTGATCTTGTTCAAGATAAGAAAAGTGATACTTTAGATATAACTAAAACAGATGAACCTATAATAGACGAACCTAAAGTAGCCGAAACAAAAACAGATGAAACTAAAGTTTATAAACCTAACGTATATAAGAAAGAAGAAGAAAAGTCCGAATCTGAAAATGACGATGAAATCTATTCTTCTTTAAAAAGATCCGCTAATAAAAATCCAGAATTCGCTATGAAGGATATTGATCCTGATGAATATTTAAGCAAAGCAGTTGATAGTGTTGATGAAAAAATAAGCCAACTTCTTGGAACTTCTAATCTTGATAATTCTATCGAGGAAGAACCTTCAAATTCCATCTCTCAACGTGAGCTTGATGATGCAATTTATAACTCTCTAAAAATGTTATCGATGCAAAGCGATACTCCTAATACAACTGCAAAAGAAAACACAAAATCGAATAATCCACCAACAGTTGAGCCATTAGAAGTAATAGACGAAACACCTAATGATGAAAACTACTCAGAGATAGAAGATATAACTGAGTCTGATCTTTCAAATGATTCCACCGAAAACATTGACAACCTACTAGCCCAAGATGAAGTTTCTGACGTTATGGCAGATTTAGACGAAAACACAGACTTTGATAATTTAGATGAAGCAACTAAAGTTCTTGCAGCTTTAGATGAATATGCTGATCTTAGTGATAAAGATGAAGTTTCTGATGTTATAGAAGATTTAGACGCAAATACTGCACTTAGCAATAAAGATGAAGTTTCTGACATTATGGCAGATTTAGACGAATGCACTGATCTTAATAATGAAGATAAAGTTTTTGATGTAAATGTCGCTTTAGACGAATGTACCGATCTTAATGACGAGGACAAAGTTTTTGATGTGAATGCTGCTTTAGATGAATGTACCAATCTTAATGATCTAGATAAAGAAAAACCAAAAGCACATAATAAATCAGAAAACAAAAAAACGCGTAGCTCAAGATTTTCTGATGATTCAGTATTAAATGACAATAATTATTATGAAGGATTTGATGACAACTCTAGTTCTTTTCTAGACAAAATAAGCGATAAGTTCAGCAATATTAAAGGGGTCGATGTTGCAATTATTATGATATCGATTTTCTTCATTATCGTTCTTGGATTTCTAATTTTGACTCTTATAAACCCAGATCATTTAGATTCTCTCATCAATTACTTTTTTAATTGATAATGAATAGTTTAGGCATTATTATAATGGCAGCAGGCAACTCCACTAGATATGGAAAAACCAATAAGCTATTAGAAAAAATTGACGATATAAGTTTGATCGATACTACCATTAAAAATCTTAATTTTGATAGTTTTACAAAAATCATAATGGTGGTTTCAAGCGATGAAATTATAAAAATTGCAAAAAAGAATAATATCGAATATATTGTAAACGACAACCCCAAAGCTGGAATTGGACGAACAATAAGGTTAGGTTTAAACAAAATTGATAATAATTTATCTGGATATATGTTTCTAGTATGCGACCAACCGATGCTTAAAAAGCAATCAATCTTAAACTTGATAGATTTTTGGAAAGAAAACTCAAGCAGCATCTGTTGCTTAGCTCATAACAACAAACGTGGTAATCCAGTTATCTTTCCAAACTCAACATTAAATGAGCTTAAAAACTTAAACGATGATGAGTCAGGAAAAAAAGTCATATTAAACAATATCGATTTACTCAAAGAATATCATATCCAAAATGAGCTTGAGCTTTTCGATATCGATACACTAAATGATCTAGCTAAACTAAAAAAGGCACTGTGCAAATAGCGATCAGTGCCTTGTATTGTTTTTTTGATTATTTTATAACTGAATCTCTTTTCCACCCTCACCCGCACGTGATTGATAAAAACTAGGCGCATAGCCCATAACTTCAGTATACTTGCCTTCAACAATAGCCTTAAACTCTTCTACTTTATCAGCTTTAACGATGCTGATATTACATCCACCAAAACCGCCACCGGTCATACGCGAACCAACAACTCCATCGATTTGCATAGCGATATCATAAACAGTATCAAGCTCTTTTCCAGTTGCCTCATAATCATCACGAATTGAGACATTAGCCTCACATAATAATTTTCCAAAAGCTTCGATATCACCAGCTTTCAACACTTCTACAGCTTTAACCGTTCTAGCTTCTTCGGTAACGCAATGTTTAGCACGTTTAAAAACAACTTCATCATCAAAATAACACTCAAACTTCGATAAATCATCCATACTCATCTGACACAGGTTATCAAAACTACCACCATTGCTGTTGATAATTTCAAGTGCAGTTTCACATTGAGTTCTTCTTGTATTATACTGAGAATCAGTAAGCTTATGAGGTGCATTAGTATTTGTAATAACAATAGTATTATCTTTTAAATCCATAGGAATATTTTCGTATTCTAATGTCGAACAATTTAGGAAAATAGCATGATCTTTTTCAGCCAAAGCAGAGATAAACTGGTCCATAATTCCGCAGTTCATACCAACATATTGATTTTCTGCTTTTTGACCCAAAATTGCAATCTGCTTTAAATCAACATCCTTAACTCCACCAAACTTTGCAAGACAAATCCCCATAGCAACTTCGATTGAAGCCGACGATGAAAGTCCAGCACCATAAGGTACTGTTCCATGATAAAGCAAGTCACAACCAACAATCTTATATCCAGCCTCTTTCATCATATAAGCCACGCCAATCTGATAATTGCCCCATTCAAGCTCTTTATATTCGTCTAATTTATTAATATCAGCACTAACACGATTCGGCAAGCTCGTAACTGCCATATTTATTTTATCTGTGCCATTAGGTCTTGCAATAATAGTGTTGTTAAACTCAAGTGCAGCAGGAAAAACATGTCCACCATTATAGTCGATATGTTCACCAATTAAATTGATTCTACCTGGAGCTTTAAAAGCTCTGATATCATCCTTTGAACCACCATATATATCAAGAAACATTTCTATCAATTCATTATTTGTCATCTACTTTTCTCCCACAAATTTGTTATATGCATCTCTTAGCTCTTGTGCCTTTTCCTCTGGCGCTGTTGGGTTACAATGTGCCCAAGCTCCAGTCTCACTTGATGCAGAGAATTGTTGTTTATCTGCCGATCTCATTGGAGGGAAAAACTCAATATGAAAATGAAACCCTTCAATATCATCCATATTTACAGGTGCATTGTGCATACACATCATATATGGAAATTGCATATCGAATAAACTATCATACATTCCAGTAGTCTCTTTCAGTGTCTGAGCTAGAACAATTTTTTCCTCTTCATTAAAATCAGTAATGTATTTTTTGTGACTCTTGCTTATGATATGAGTTCCATAAGTAAACTCTGAAAAAAATGGAATAATAACACTAAAATATTCATTTTCAAATATAACACGCTGTTTAAAATCTTGCTCCGATTTCAACCAATCGCAATATAAACAGTTATTAGTCTTAGCCTCATGCTTTCTAGCACAATCAAGCTCAAGTTCAAGCTTTTTAGGCAAAAATGGGTAAGCATAAATTTGACCATGAGGGTGTGGCATCGTTACACCAACAACATCTCCTCTGTTTTCAAATATCATAATATATTTATGCTTTTCGTCTTGGCTAAGTACCTCAAACCTTTCACACCAAAGATCAACCAACTTTTTGATATGCGATACAGCAAGCTCTGGCAAAGTTACTGTATGCTCTGGCGAATATAAAATAACTTCGCATCTACCATACGATTCATCAACCTTAAAAAAATCAGTTGCAACAGCATCTGGCTCAGGTGGATTAGGTGATAGTGCAGGAAAGTCGTTTTTATACATAAATACATCATACTCATCTGGAACTTTTCCAGAACCAGGACAAAATGGACACCAATTTTTCGGCATCTGTGGTCGTCCTTGCCTTGATGATGCTACCATAACCCAATCGTCTTTAAATGGGTTATATCTCAATTCAGCCATATTTATTTACCTCATAAAATTATTTTTAAGGATCATATTTTCAACAACCCTTTTTATTTATATTGATTCTAATCAAATTAAATTATAAACCAAACATTTTTAAATTTCCACTCATAAGTTAATAAGCTTAGAATATCCCTATAATAAACACTTTTTTTGATATATTTTAGCCCTTTTCCAAAAAATTATGCACAATATCATGCTTCATTTCCATTATTTACTCAAGATTTATTTGACAATAATTTATATAAAAATAAATCAGCTAGATATAGTATCCACTAGCCGATTTCAAATTCGATTCGTAAATTACTTTTTTATTTTAAATCTTCCTCATTGATATACCCTGAATCAATAAGAATACTTTGAATATCATCAGTATAAACTATACTCGATTTGCACAAATATGCATCAACAATTTTTACACCGTTATCATATGTACTCGAATCGTTAATTTCTGGCTTCGATCCACTAAGTACCGCATCAACCATTCCAGCCGCAATAGCCGCTAATGTTCTAGTATCTTTAAAAATAGTTGCATATTGTTCCCCAGATCGCATAATTTTAAGCGACGAAATTTCCGCATCCTGTCCAGTGACTATCGGAAAGTTCCCATCCTCTACTCTATATCCATTGGCTTTTAGTGCTGAAATAATCCCTCTAGAAATCCCATCATATGGCGATAAAACTCCATGAATCATAGTGTCATCTGAGTAATATACCTTTAGTATATCTAGCAAACGAGCATTAGCCGTAGCCCCTTCCCATCTCAATGTAGCAGCTTGATCCAAACTTATTTGACCAGAAACTACAACAACCTGTCCACTGTCAATAAGCGGCGACAAAACGCTCATTGCACCACCAAAAAAGTACGCAGTATTTGTATCATCAGAAGAACCAGCAAACAGCTCTATATTATATGGAGGATCAAACCTCTCTTGCAAACCAGTGACAAGAGCTGTTGCTTGTTGAACTCCAACAAGATAATTATCAAACGAAGCATAATAACTAACAGCATCTGTGTCTAAAATCAATCTATCATATGCAATAACCTTTATACCCTTTTCATTAGCAACATCAAGTGTATCCGAAAGCGAAACCGCATCAATAGGAGTTACAACCAAAACATTGACACCCTTTCCAATCATGCTATAAATTTGAGATTTTTGAGTATCAACTTCATCTGCTGCATATTGAAGGTCAACTTTATAGCCTTTGTCAATTAAAATATGTTTTATATTTCTTCCATCGCTAATCCATCTTTCAGATGTTTGCGTCGGCATAGAAATACCAACATAATTTTTTATTTCTTCATCTGATGAATCACAAGCAAACATAGTAAATATCGAAGATAATATCAACACAGCTATCAACGTTTTTTTCATTACACTTCTCCTATCAACATCACATCTAGATATAATAAAGAATAAATCTGCATATAACAATTAATGCTAACATGAGTTAACTCAATTTGTCAATCACGATCATATGCAATCACATATAATCACATATAGTGCAAAATTATAACTTTAAATAAGACTAAAGCCAAAAAAAGCAGTATAATCTTTTCATGTGAATCTAATATAGTATAAATAAATACGCCCTTTCAGTAATCGTTGATAATCTGCACCCCAGAAAAATAGTGCTTTAAAATGTCGATATAATCATAGCCATTTTTAGCCATAGAATTTGCACCATTCTGGCTCATTCCAACACCATGACCAAACCCAATACTGGAAAAAACAACAGCTTCGCCTTCAAGCTCAATAGTAAAGTTGGTCGAATTCAAACCAAACTCTTTTCTAAGCTTAGTTCCGCTAAACTCACAATTACCAATCATAATTTTATCTACACGACCAGTATCATATCTTTTCGGCTCACCTATATTTTCTTTTACGTTATCAGCATCTAAAGTAAAATTTTTATCGATATTTTTAAGCTTAACGATAAAAGACTCAAGGCTAAATGTTTCCGTGGAATAATAATTTCTAGAATCCTGTTCCCCTCCACTATCAACACTGATAAGATAGGGTCTTTGAGCAGAAAAAACATGCCCGCTATCCTCAGTCATCCCGCCAGCAGAAGCATGATAAAAAACCTCGATTACGTCACCTGAATAGACGATAACCTGACCCATGGTCGAATCAACAGCTTTTTTAACCTTTAAGAAATTCGAAGAAAAGTCCTCACCCCAATTCTCTTTCATCTCATCCACAGTAATATATGCCTGACAATGAGCAGAATTTGTGCATATATCTGCCCACTCATCACTAGCATCACAACCACTATGTTTTGATTTATAAATCGTATACGTCCTAGCAGAAACCGCTTGTGCTTTTAGCGCTTCAAGCTCAAAGGAAGCAGGCATCTCAGCCGCAACCACGCACACCAAATAATCGTCCATATCCATTTTTTCAACTTCTTCACTTTCATGGTTATAGACCAAAACCTCCGATATTGATGAAATTTTAGTGGTTATCTCATCACCAATATCTGTTTCTTGTTTGGGCTTACTCTCATTCAAATTGAAAATAAACATAAGAATAATCAACACTAGAAAAAAAACAATTATATATAGTCTTGCTTTTTTATATCCATCTTCCAACTAAAATCAGCCCCTTCATTTTTAGTATTATTATAAGCTGACATCATAAAGCTTATACTTAGCAATATATTTGATATTATGATCAAGTATTACATTTTGCTTGTACCAAAAAAGCCACCGAACAATTACACTTCGGCAGCTTACACATTTAATAATTATGTTTTCAATTTAATTTTGGATGATTATTGCTCCACCAGCTTTAATTATAACCGAGCTTTCTTTAATATCACAATCATGATTAAGCACAACATTTTCCGCTTTTATATCCAGTGCAACATCAATATCATACGGATTGATATAAACACTATACTTTTTTCCTTCACTACACAAGCTATACCCCAAAAATGAGTTTGTATCGATAAAACTCAAAGCGCAATTATCTATCTTTATACTCTTACGGATACTAGCCAACTGCTTAATAAACTCAATCATCTGAGTATTCTCACTACTCCAATCATAAGTCCCTCGATTGTATGGGTCTTCATAACCTTCAAGGCAAATCTCATCTCCATAGTAGATGCAAGGGTTTCCAGGCAGAGTATATATCGCAAGAAAATATAAATATAAACGACTAAATGCAAGTTTTCTAGCCTCATCCGAAAGCCTATATGTCCTAGCCTCCCATTCATCCATGCTGTCTTTTGCAGGAGCACCGCCTAAGATAGAAAATAATCTAGTCGTATCATGTGTTCCTGTCATATTCATAAGCGATGCAAAAATATCCTTTGGATAATTTTCATATAATACGGTCATGTCATTTCCAAAATCAGCAGGACCAATCTCGTTTTTAAGCACAGCCATAAGCCCATCCCTAAGTGGATAGTTTGAAACAGAATCCAACGAATCCCCCAATATATACTGCCTGTTGCTATCATAACTTACCTTGTTGCTTGCATCCTCCCAAACTTCACCAAGCAACACAGCAGATGGATTAACCTTTAAAACGCATTGTTTTAACTTAGCAATAAACTCATCAGGAAGTTCATCAGCAACATCCAATCGCCAACCAGATATTCCAAGCTTCATCCATTTTGCAACTGCTCCATCTTCATCATTTAAAAGGTAGTTCAAAAAACTAGGATCCAATTCATTCGTGCATGGAAGTGCTTTAACCCCCCACCAGCAATCATACTTTTCAGGATACTCTTTAAAATCAAACCAACTATAATATGGTGAATGCTTATCTTGATACGCACCCGTCTTGCCATACGTTCCAAAACGGTTGAAATAGATGCTATCATCACCAGTATGTGAAAACACCCCATCAAGCATAATATGCATTCCGCGTTTCTTTGCCTCATCAACTAAGCGTTTAAGGGTTTTTTCATTCCCATACATCCTGTCAACTTTTGTATAATCAGCAGTATCATATTTATGATTAGAACTCGCTTCAAAAATCGGATTTAAATAGATAATATCAACACCAAAATCATACAAATAGTCTAGCTTTTCTATTACCCCAGCAATATTCCCGCCAAAAAAATCCCAGCTAACAATCTCACCTGTCTTCTTTCGTATATAAATTGGCTTATCATCCCAAGATGAATGTAATAAAACATTGTCCCTCATCGTACAATCGGTATTATCACCAGCATAAAACCTATCAACATATATCTGATACATAGTGCTATTTTTAAACCAATCAGGCACACTCTTATTTTCATGAACAGTCAGCTGATAAGGTTGCTTGTAGATCTCACTATCGCCAAAAAATCCTCGACCATATAGGTTTTCTTTATCGCCATCAACAGCTTCAAAGCTATAAAAGTAAAGACCTTTTTGTTTTTCTATGATGATTTTGCACGAAAACTCTTCACCATTTTTTTCCATCTCAATCGGCTTTTCAAAACCATGCAATATAACCTTGTCCGCATCCGAAAGAACGGTTATTGTTAGTTGCTCACCTTTTTTCATAGCACCAAATGGCATTTTATGTTGCTTTTCAAGCGAATTATATTTTAGATACATATCAACTACCCTACCTTCTATTTAATAATCGAATTTAATACTAATAGTTATTTCGTCCTCAACACCCCACCACGCATATATCCCAAAAAGCCTCTAATACGATATAATTTTTCAACATCCTCTTTATCCATCAAATCATAATCACCAACGCTACCATTTAGGTTGATATACATCTTACATGTTTGCTCTAAACATTCAAGGCGATAAAAACCATCCATGCAAATTTCATCATCACCCCAAGTAAGCACTCCATGATTGGATAAAAAACATGCATTATACTCATTCGCAAATCCACTAACAGAATCAGCAACACCCACCGTGCTTGGAGTTGCATACGGTGCTACTGGTACATGACCAAGATATACTACGTTTTCAGCAATCATAGCACCATCAAGCGGCTTTTTAGCAATCGCAAAAGAAGTTCCAGCCGCAGGGTGTGCATGCACAACGCTTGTAACATCGCTGTTTTCATTATATATTTTAAGGTGCATCTTAACTTCAGATGACGGCGTCCCTTTACCAATAACGTTCCCATCAAAATCCACCTTGACCAAATTCTTAGGTTTTAAAAAGCCTTTGCTTACACCAGAAGGTGTACACCAAACCGTATTATCAGATACCTTGATTGTAATATTGCCATCCCAACCACAAACATATCCATTTGTATAAGCTCTTCTTCCAAGCTCACATATCAGTTTCTTTGCCTTATAATCACTTAAATAACCCATAAGCACCATCCTGTTTTAAAATTTGTCCTATTCTATATAATTTGATTATAGCAACTAATTTTGATTCTATCAACACAGTAGATTTTACAAAAAAAATATGCCCTGAAAAAAAATCTCTTCAAAGCATATCGTTTATTTTTATAATTATATAATCTATTTATTTGTCATATATTCATACATAGCCTTAGCCGCAGTTTTTCCAGCACCCATTGCCAGAATAACCGTTGCCGCACCAGTAACCGTATCTCCACCAGCATACACGCCATCAATACTGGTTTTCATAGTCTGCTCATCAACGATAAGTCCACCCCAACTTTGTGTTTCAAGTCCCTTAGTAGTTCTTCTAATAAGCGGATTAGGGCTTGTTCCGATGGACATAACAACCATATCGACATCCAAAACAAACTCAGATCCCTCAATCACAACAGGTCTTCTTCTTCCAGAATCATCTGGCTCACCAAGCTCCATCTTCACACATCTCATACCAATAACTTTTCCATCTTCGCCCAAAATCTCAACAGGGTTACACAATAAATCAAACTCTATCTCTTCCTCAATCGCATGATGTACTTCTTCTTTTCTGGCAGGAAGTTCTTCCATAGATCTTCTATATACAACATGAACATCCGCACCCATACGCTTTGCACATCTTGCAGCATCCATCGCAACATTTCCACCGCCTACAATAGCCGCTTTTTTGGATTTCAAAACTGGAGTATGACTATCAGGCTTATATGCCTGCATCAAGTTTATTCTAGTCAAATACTCATTTGCAGAATAAACGCCAATAAGTTCTTCACCATCAATATTCATAAAACGAGGAAGCCCAGCTCCACTACCGATAAACACGCTGTCAAAATCAGCAAGTAAATGTTCAACATCTATTGTTCTTCCAACAATAACGTCATAGACGAATTTTACGCCCATGTCCTCAAGTGATTTTATTTCCTGTGCAACAAGCTCTTTAGGTAGTCTAAACTCTGGAATACCGTACATCAAAACGCCACCAGGTTTGTGGAATGCTTCATATACTGTAACATCAACACCCATCTTAGCTAAATCACCTGCACATGTAAGTCCAGCAGGACCAGCACCAATAACCACGGCTTTAAAAGGTTTCTTTTCGATTTCTACCTTCTCTTCAATGCCATTCTCTCTTGCCCAATCAGCAACAAATCTTTCAAGACGACCGATTCCAACAGGCTCATTTTTTATACCAACAACACAAGTCTTCTCACATTGCTCTTCTTGTGGACAAACTCTTCCACAAACAGCAGGTAAACTATTAGTCGATTTAATAATCCTATAAGCAGCTTCAATATCACCCTCAGCTACGCATTTTATAAACTCAGGAATAGGAACTTCAACAGGACATCCAGCTTTACATTTAGGATTCTTACATTGAATACATCTTTTAGCTTCTGTCATCGCATCTTGCAAACTATAACCCAGCGCAACTTCCTTAAAATTCTTATTACGCAATTTTGGATCTTGCTCTGGCATTGCAACTTTAGTCTTGCCCATGTAGTCCTCCTTTGCACTTATGATTCGCTTGCTCCTCTTGCTCTTTATACGTTCCAGAACGCTTTATAACTCCATCAAAGTCAACAAGCTGACCATCAAAATCTGGACCATCAACGCAAGCGTATTTTGTTTCATCTCCAACTTTTAGCCTACAACAACCACACATTCCAGTTCCATCAACCATAATCGGGTTCATGCTAACCGTTGTTTTTACTCCATACTTCTTTGTAGTCATACATACAAACTTCATCATGATAAGCGGCCCAATAACGATTACTTCATCATACTGCTCACCACCGTCAAGCAGTTCTTTGAGTTTATCAGTAACAAAACCCTTCATACCATAAGATCCATCATCAGTTGTTATGTAAAAGTTATTTGCCAATACATCTATCTCTTTTTCTAAAATCACATACTCTTTAGACCTTGCACCAACAATAACGTCAACATCAACGCCCAATCGATTAAGCTCTTTAATCATCGGATATACAACAGCAGTTCCAACCCCACCACCTATGCAAAGCACACGTTTAAACTCAGACAGGTGTGAAGGCTGTCCTAATGGACCAGCAAAATTAGCAAGACTATCGCCCTCATTAAGCGTTTCCATATATCTTGTCGATGCTCCAACTGTTTGAAAGATTATCGTTACACTTCCCTCTTGCTTATCATAATCAGCTATCGTCAGCGGAATTCTCTCCCCATCCACGCTCGCACGAAGAATAATGAACTGACCTGCTTTAGCAGAGCTTGCTACCATCGGTGCATAAATCTTCATCAAAATGGTATTAGGATTTATTCGCTCTTTTTTTAATATCTTGTACATCACATTTCCTTTCAAATCAAAATTTAAAACCGTAATAATATTATTATATATCAAAACTATTATTTACATTATATATATTAATCTCTATGAAACAATAATTAGTTAGTCTATAAAACTATATTCCAAATATTATACAGACTTTTTATTATTTAAGCAATAGCTGCATTAACAATTGAACAAATTTGCACCGATAATATCAGTCAATTGTGTAATTTTCTTATAATCCGATTTTTCTTCTGGCTTTTATGTCCAATTATCGTTTATTTTATGATAATAACCAATACTTATCAGCATAATCTAAAGTAAATAGCCCAAATATCTTTCATATATTAAGCTTAACCTATATAGCCGCCATACAAACTTAATTTCTTTTGACAAATATAATAAATTACATTAATATTATCAATAGATAATTACGATAAATTAAACAAGTTTTTTCACATAGAAAGGAAGTTATAAATGAATTATAATTTAAAATCAAAGTATAAAAAAGCACTAGTAACAGGAGGCGCAGGCTTCATTGGTAGCCATATCGTTGGTGGATTGTTAGAGGAAGGCTTAGAAGTTATCAGTATCGACAATTACTTCGGCGGAAAAGAAGACAACCTTGCTGAGTATCACGAAAAATATGGTGATAAATTTACTGAAGTAAACTGTGACGTTACTGATTATGATAATCTTAAAAAATGTTTCGACGGAGTTGACCTTGTATATCACGAAGCGGCATCAAAAAAGACAATTTGTCTATCTGATCCAAGAAAAGATTTACTTATCAACGGAACAGGCACTTTCAATATATTAGAGCTAGCAAGAGACTTTGGAGTTAAAAAAGTCGTTCATGCTTCTTCTGGTTCGGTTTATGGTGAAGCAATCATCAAACCACAAACAGAAGATCACCCAGTTAACCCAACATCATATTATGGTGTTTCAAAACTAGCTGGAGAAAAATATGCAAGAGCATTTGTTGATCTATACGACATGGACGTTACTATTTTAAGATATTTCCACGTTTATGGACCAAAACAAGAAAACTCAGATGTTGGTGGTGTTGTTTCAATCTTTGGAAGAAACGTACTAAATAACGAAAACCCAATGATCCACGGGGATGGAACTCAAGAAAGATCTTTCACTTATGTTGGCGATCTTGTAAACATCAATAAAATTGTTGCAATGAGCGACAAGACAAAAGGCGAAGCTTATAACTGTGCATCAGGAATAAACGTCACTATCCAACAGTTAGCAGAAGCAGTTATCGACTACTTTGGAAAAACTGGCGAGCTAAAAGCAGATTACGATGATTGGACAATCGGCGACATCAAAGCTTTTGATGTAAGCAATGATAAGGTTAGAGCATTGGGTCATACTTTTGAAACATCATTCGAGCAAGGCTTAGCAAACACACTAGAATGGCTAAAAGGTTACTTAAAATAAAAATCACTATGGCAAATGCCAACGGGGAAATTATAGTATGATAAAAGAAAAAACTATTGGTATTGTAATACCAGCATATAACGAAAAAGGCTTGATTGAAAAGGTTTTAACAACCATGCCAGACTTTGTTGATTATATGGTAACAGTTAACGACGGAAGCACTGATAACACATTGGAGCTTATCCAAAAGCATGCAAAAAATGATAAACGCATAATAGTTTTAGATAACGTTGAAAATAAAGGTCTTGGACAAACTCTGATAAACGGATATGTAAAGGCTCGTGATATGAACATCGATGTAATAGCCGTTATGGCTGGAGATGCACAAATGGATCCTGACGATCTATATGAACTTTGTCTACCTATTATCGATGAAGGTTATGGATATACTAAGGGAAATAGACTACTACGCCCAGACTGCTATGATAAAATGCCAAAGTATCGTTATATTGGAAATGCAGGACTTAGTTTTTTAACAAAGTTTGCAACAGGCTACTGGCATGTAATCGATCCTCAATGTGGATATACAGCAATATCAAATGAAGCACTATCTGCAATACCTATTGAAGATATGACAAAAAAATATGGCTATAATGCTGATATTTTAAATATGTTAAACCTTGCAAACTATCGAGTAAAAGATGTTGAAGTAAGACCAGTATACGGCGAAGAGCAAAGCAAGATAAGGCTTGGCTCGTATATACCAAAAATCTCCAAACTGCTACTGAGATTATATTTAAAGCGTATGAAGAGCAAATATCTACTGCGTGATTTTAATCCATTAGTGCTATTCTATTTCTTTGCATTTGCCTGCATCGGAATAATTGGAACAATTTTTCTAATTAGGTTCTTCATCATGCTTATAACTACTGGTGAGTTTCCAAGAACAACAACAACAATCATGATGTTTTCATACATGATTGGATTCTTTTCATCATTCTTCGGAATGTGGCTTGATATGGACGACAACAAAAAACTTAAATAATATTTAGTAATAAACAGCATAATAATCGATAGCTAGCATAGTTTATTATTAAAACAGATAAATGTAACGATAATTTTTTATAAGAATTGACTGAATTGCTGATAAACATGCGGCAAAATAATTTATTAGGAAGTTAATCAAATGCAAGAGAAGATTATTCAATTATTAGTTGATTATTTAGGTATTGAAAGAGAATATATTTCTTTGAATTCAAAATTCGCAGAGCATTTTGACATGGACTCATTAGACTTCATGGAGATGATTGTGATTATCGAAAATGAAACAAATACAAAAATCGATGAAAACAAATTCAGCGAAATTGAAACTGTATACGATTTAATAGAGTATATCGAAGAAGTTAATATGATCGAAAACTTATAAAAAGATTCAATAAAAAAGCTTGCTTTAAGGGGATACTATGATTAAAACAAAAGTAAATGCTGGCATCTGTGGTTTTAATAGCGAAATAACAGCTGATTGTAAGGATGGACAAAACGCGAACATTACATTTACTACTGAATGTCCAAATCTTAAACCATTAGAGGAAAAGCTAAAATCTATCGATGGTTTTGCTACTTGTTTCGGTAAAATTGCAACCAACAGCACATATCAACTTTTGGACGAATATATAGTGCACCCAGCTTGCCCAGTTCCTTGTGCCCTTATAAAAGCAACAGAAGCGGCTTGTGGATTAGCATTGCCAAAAGATGCTACGATAACTATCGAAAAAATATAATTTGTAAATATAAAAATCATTGCGAGCAAAATATGCGTGCAATGATTTTTTTGTTTTTTAGATTTAACTACGATTTACATTGATTTTTTTGGCTATCGCTCGTGGCGGATAAGACTGTGCAACTGTCTCTTCTATTGTAAGCTCTACATAGTTTCCAACCTTAAAAACAGACGTAACGCCAGCCTTAAATTTTGCATCTTCGTTAATGTCCACCCAAACAAGTCCTGGCATATCATCAGATTTTGAATCCACCATTATCTGATTACCATCAACATTCACTTCAATGATTTCACCTTTAACATCAAAATCACCGTTACCACAACTAGTCATCAACAATATCATAATTAAAATAGCTATACTTATTTTCTTCATACAATTATTATGTACAAAATTCGCTATATTAATTACTTATTCTGCATTTTATTTATGGTAATTTTTTTGGCTCGTGCCTGCATGGGATACGACTGCGCAATCGCTCCATCTATTATGATTTCGACATAGCTACCCATCATAAAATCAGATTCAACACCAGCCTTATACTTTGTATTTTCATCAATATCCACCCAAACAAGTCCTGATACCAACTGTGATTGTGATTCGACCAATATAGCATCACTATCAGGATTCACCTGCGTAACTATACCTTTAATTTCAGGTTCAGTATCACTGCATCCAGCCATAATTAAAATTGCTACCAACAAAACTACAATAATTAATTTTTTCATATAATTATTATACCCTGTTTTCTTGATAATTACTCGCATATTGCCCAAATTTCATCACATTTTGTTAACAGTTTGATCATGATTATATTTTGACAAATTGCGATAAACTAATGTATAATCTTTATTGTTAGTCAAACAATTATGTCGTTAATTTCTAGCGATTTATATAGCTAAAGCGTTCTAAATATTAAAACAATAAGATGATACCGAAAGATAGTAAATGAAATCAATATTTGATGATGAACTTATAAATGAAATAAAAGCAAAGAAAAAGCAGTACCCTTTCTATTCAAAAAATTATTACCCATTCTGGAAAAGAGTAGCCGATTTATGTGTTTCAACATGTGCACTAATAGTCCTTATTATAGTTTTTCCTTTTGTAGCAATAGCTATTAAACTCGATTCAAAAGGGCCGCTTTTCTTCACTCAGTATAGAGTCGGTTTATATGGTAAATTGATCAAAATATATAAACTTAGAACAATGTGCGAAGATGCGGAAAAAATGATCGACCACGAAACATTTTTCGATCAAGCCAACCCATTTATCCAAAACAAAGACGATATAAGGGTTACAAAAGTCGGTGCATTTATTAGAAAATTCAGCATAGACGAACTACCACAACTCTTCTGTGTTTTTAAAGGTGATATGAGTTTTATCGGTCCAAGACCGTTTATCGAAAAAGAAGTTACAATGCTTACTAGGGATCATCAATTTAGGCATATGATAAAGCCAGGTCTTACTGGACTTGCACAGGTAAGTGGAAGGAATGATTTAGATCAACAGCAGCGATTTGAAAAAGATATAGAATATTTAGAAAAAATGTCTGCATGGCAGGACATAAAAATTCTTTGGATGACAATCATCAGCGTTGTATTTTCTAGAGGAGTATAGAAAGTTTTCAAGAGGTATAAATAACTTGAATCAGATTACAATTAAAGCAAATGCAAAGTTAAACCTTAATTTAAATATCACTGGCATAAGAGATGATGGCTACCATGAAATAGACTCAGTATTTCAAAGTATCCATCTTTTTGATTATATATCAATCACAAAAGCAAATGGAATAACACTTACATCCAACGACCCATCCGTGCCACTAGATAATAGTAATACATGCTATAAGATGGCTGAGCTTTTAATTTCTGAGTATAATATCAGCGGAGTAAAAATCTATATAGACAAAAACATCCCATCAAGTGCAGGACTTGGTGGCGCAAGTGCAGATGCGGCAGCTGTTCTTACTGGAATCAACAAGCTTTTCGATCTCAATATCGGCCCAAAAAAACTCAATGAATTAGGTGTAAAAATAGGTGCAGATGTACCCTTCTTTCTTGTCGGCGGCTGTGCACATATAACTGGCATTGGGCAGATTATAAAAAAAATAGACAACCCTTTTGACCTTGATATCATCTTAATAAAACCTGTCGGCGGAGTTTCCACTCCAAAGTCATATGGTCATTTTGATAAAACTGGTAAACTATATAAATTAGATAATCTAGCATTAAAGGCTATAAATAGTAATGATGAAAAATTATTTTTATCCTCAATGCGAAATGATCTTCAAAAACCAGCCTTTGCACTGAATGATAATTGCATATCAGCTTATAATGAATTAGTAAATGTAGGCGCACTATCAACTATGGTAACAGGTAGCGGCTCTTGTGTGTTTGGTCTTTTCAAGTCGAACGAAAGTGCATATAAGAAAGTCGATAAAAGCAAATTCGAAAGCGTTTTAAAAACTAGCTTTGCAGATTTTGCACTATCGATTATAGAGTCGAAGTAGCTTGACGTTTATTAGAATGAAATTGATATTCAAACATATCCCCACGATAAGTCGCCTTTTCAACATAGACAAGTTTTGATGTTTCAGTATAATATTTTGAAACAATATTCAAAACAGCAGAGTTTTTTGAAATGCTCAATATATCCATATCGGATGCTATACAATTTGATGCAGAGACAGAAAACTCAAAATTCTCTGGCAAAAGATTGTATTTTTCCTCCATCAAGCTATGAAGTGATCCCGTCAACATCTGCTCTTTCAGATTCGGACAATTACTATACGGAATATATACTGTTTCAATCGCAACCGCAATGTCATCAGCAAGCCTTACCCTTTTAGCAACAAAATAGCGTTTACTCCCAAAATCATAATTGATTGAAGGAATATGATCTATAACTTCATTTGTAAACTCAATCACTTTAGTATTTGGTATTTTCCCTTTACTAGAAATGGATTTAGTAAAACTCATTATATTGTTCTGCGTAAATTTATTTGTGGATACAAAAGTCCCCTGTCCTTGACGTCTATATAAATATCCTTGTTGAACAAGGCTAGTAATAGCTTGCCTAACTGTCATCCGTGAACATTTTTCCTGCTGTGCCATTACTCTTTCAGATGCAATAGGCTTTGATTGTGGATACTCTCCACTGTTTATCTTTTTCAGTATTTTATTTTTAAGTTCAATATATTTATAATCAGACATAACAATCTCCTCAAGAATTTTTGATATTAGAAAAGCCACCTTTTAGAAAAAAATGAAAAAGGTGGCTCTCTAGAAATTAGCTAAATAAAATTGAAACTTTGCGGATTATTCTTAAAACAATCCAAAATACTTGAGGTGATGAGCTTATGTCCATTTTCGTTTGGGTGAATCCCATCCAAACAGACATATTTTCGAAAATCTGGCGTTGATAGAAAATTACTTCTAACATCGATAATCGGTACTTTACAAGCATTCGCAACGCTATTAACACGAAGTGAATAACTTTCCTGCCACCAATAAATCTTCGAAACATCCCCTAACCATTTCAAAACGCTTTTTTGCATATCCTTGTTGTCTTTAGTAAACCATTTAAAATAATTTACAGCGTTAAGCGGTGGTAGAGTCATAAGCACTGGCGTTGCTCCAAAATCTAAGACAGTTTCAATCATAGATTTCAAGTGACTTTCAAATTCATCAATTTGGATATTCGGCTTGTGCTCCATTTCAGGATGCTCAGCTATCTTATTCCAATCAAAATCACAGTCATTACCGCCATACTCAATAAGTACAATATCAGGATTGTATTTATCAAGCCTTTGCTTTAGTTTTCCTTCTCCGTCTAAGACGGTTGTGCCAAACTTTGCCATATTGACAATATCAGCATCTAAAGCTTTTTTGAGATTATTTGCAAAAGAGTTTTTTAAAAAAAAGTAACGTTTTCTTTCCTCATTTAGCGAAACACCTTTGCAAAGTGAATCTCCAACTACTAGAATCGTCTTGTTCATAATTTTTCTCCATTTGGTTTATTTGTATTAAATAATAATAATACCTGGCGTGAAAAACCAACGAACAAACTAATCCTCAAATATTTATTTGTTATTATATATTAACACTTTGTTAATAATAATACAATATTAATATTGTTAACAAATTGATAATTGCCAATTTTTTTGTTCAAAATAAATATCTTTCCGTGATATAATAAAAAAAATGTTTGCAAGCATCTCATGCCACCTTTAGCATAAGCATAGTATTTGATAATTAAAAACATTTTAATCAGCAATATTTTAGGAAGCAAATATGAAAAAAATAGCTAAAAAAATTATACCAAAATATAAAACAAATCCAAGTGAATATACCGACATCAACAAACGCCTTGTGTTTTTTTTAAGTTTTTTCGCAATAGCAGTACTAGTATTCTCGATTGTGTTTATTTCCGATGCAATAAAACCTCCAAATGTATCCATCGCATCAAAAGAGATTTTTGAAAGCGGTATGATCAGAGTTGGTGTTCGCGAAGATTTAGCAAACTTTTGTTATTTTAACGAGGAAACCCAAAAATACGAAGGCTTTGAGATAGACGTTTGCGAAGAGATCTTCAAACGGATTTTCCAAGATCAAGTCGTTATCAGATATGAACCAATACTTTCAACAACCAAACTTTCAAGACTATATAGACGCGAACTCGATGTGTGCGTAGGTGCTTTCGTACCAAATTCATCTGCAAGAATTCCACTTAACTATACTGAAGGGTTTTTTATAGATTCATCAGCTTTTGTTGTAAGAAAAGATCAACGCCTAAATGTACTTAATGCCAATAAGGTTCTAGTCGGCGTGCTTAATGATAGCTATGTGGATAAGAATATAGAAAGCTATTTAAATTCTGCTAATGAGATCAAAAACGAAGAAAACAAACAAGAATTTGAAATACTTCAGTTCGCGTGTTATCAAGATCTTTTTGACGCATTGGAAAATTACAGTGTGGATATCGCTGCTGCTGGAATGCTTTTTATAAACCTTTATACAAGGGATGATCTAGTGACTCTGCCCGATAGAATGTTATATCATGAATATTGCATCGCACTTAACGCTTATGATGATGAACTTTTAAAAGTTTTTAACGAAGCTATCGTTGCAATGAAGGCTGACGGCACATTAACAGACCTTCAAAAAAAATGGGAAGTCGATAAACTCTTCAATGGAAAATAAAACAAAAAGTTTTGTCTAATCTTGATTGAAATTAGCAGTTTAACATGCTAAAATGTAATTAATAATTGAAATTAAGGTGAGATTATATGGTTAGGAATGATTCTGATATCAAAATCTTTGCAGGCAGTGAAGGAATTCCATTTGCAAAGAAAATGTGTAAGTATCTTGGAGTAGAACTTGGTGACTCAGAAGTAATACATTTTTCCGACGGCAATACTTTTGTTAGAATAAAAGAAATGGTCAGAGATAAAGATGTTTTCTTAGTCGAATCTATCGGACTTGACCCCAATAACTCTTTTGCAGAAATCCTGTTTTGGGTAGATGCATTTAAAAGAGCAAGTGCAAACTCAGTTACATGTGTTATACCATATTTTTCATACGCTAAAGGCGATAAAAAAGACGAACCTAGAGTTTCTATTAGAGCAAGGGTTTGCGCAGAAAGCATTGAGCTTGCTGGTGCAGATAGGGCAATTATGCTAGATCTTCACAGCCCACAGGTTCAAGGCTTTTTTAAAATCCCACTCGACCATCTAACCGCAATGCCAATCCTTTGTGAATATGCAAAAAAGAATAGTTTAATAGACGAAGAAACAGTGGTCGTATCACCAGATGCTGGCTTTGCAAAAGATGCAAGAAAATATGCCGAATACCTTCACCTACCACTAGCAATTGGTGACAAATCAAGAATCGACCATACCGAACGTGCCAGATGTTTAAATATTTTTGGAAATGTTAAAGATAAAAATTGCATCATCGTTGATGATTTTTCGATAAGTGCAGGTACTCTATCAGAAGTTGCAAAGACATTAGAAGCTAACGGTGCAAAAAACATTTACACATTTTTATCACATACAGTATTGACCAAAAAAGGTGTCGCTACTTTAGAATCAAGTCCAATAAAACTGCTCGTTGGAACTGATAGCCTAGTTAATACAAACATATTAAATTCCGATAAAGTAAAAATAGTTTCAATAGCACCATTATTTGCAGAGGCAGTTATGAGAATACACAAAAGAACCTCCATCGGTGCACTTTTTGATAAACTTCCACAAGAAGTAATCAACGAAATCTAATAGAGTTTAGCCTGTTTTTCCAACCTCAAACCAGAAGCAGATTCCACCATCCATATTTTCGACGCCACATTTTTGCTTTAATGTTTTTTGAATAGCATATACTATCGAAAGTCCCAATCCATAACTGTTGTGCACATTATCATTCTTTTCATTTCCTTTATAAAACCTATTCCATATATCTTTCAAAGTTTTTTCATCCATGCATTTTCCGCTATTATATACGTTTATTCTAATTCTATCTTCAAAAACCTGCGTTGATATTTTTACAATCTTTTTATCATCACAATATTTAGCCGCATTGGAGATATAGTTTGCTAATACTTGCTCAAATCTTAGTTCGTCAAAATAACCTATATCCTCTTTATCATCGAAATCAAAGCTCATATTTAAATCATTATCCATAATGAACCCATCATATTTATTGACAAACGTGCAAACCTGCGTCTTTACCGACATCTTTTGCATGATAAATTCCATACTCCCACTCTGCATTCTGGAAAGCTCCAACATATCCTTTAATAAACGGTTCATCTTCTCGGCTTCTGTGTTTATAATTTCAAGATACATATCCCTTTGATCGTCATCTTTAACATAACCATCTTTTATCTCGTTTGCATATCCTTGAATTAGTGATAATGGAGTTCGAAGTTCATGAGATGCATTTGATATGAATTTTCTTTGCGACTCAATATCATCTTCAAGTCTTTCATTTTTTATATTCAGCTCATCTAATGTGCTTTTTAATCTAAACGCCAAACTATTGATATCATCCGCCAAAGTTTTTAGTTCATCATTGGTATTTACCTCACACTTCATCGAAAAATCCAATTCAGTAAGCCTTGCAAGATTTTGTTTAATCTGCATTATCGGTCTAGTAAAACTCTTAGATAACTTGTTTGTATAAAGACCTGCAAACGCTGTTATAACCAAAGTGATTATAATCAAGAGCATATTTGATTGTTTTATTGAGCTATTAACTGGTTTTAAAAACTGAGATATTACAATGGTATAATCGCCATTATTGTCGATACTATATACAAAATTTTCATCTTTGTCTTTACGATTCAATGCTCTATTTAATTCTTTTAAGTTATAAGTCCTTCTATCAGCCATCGATTTGGGGATTATACTTTTATTTTCAATTTCATCAAAATCAAACATCCGAGGCTGAAATGAGCTTGCATACATAAACTCACCCTCTTTGAAAACCATGATTTCAAAAGTGCTTTTCTTTTCTATCTTGCTTATTTCGTCAAACCAGATTTTTTTTGACTGGTCAAAGTCCACTTGCTTAACCTCATCCATAGCCGATTTAATCGATGACTTAGTAAAAAAATGATAAAGTGGCTTGGTCAGTAATGTGTTTGATATCAAAACCAAAACACAAAAAATCATGATTATAAAAATCACATTTAAGAATAATCTTTTACTTATGTTTGAGTTATTAAATGCCTTCAAAAATAATGTCCTCTCTATTGGCTTTCTACGCTCGAATCAAATTTATATCCAAATCCACGTTTTGTCACGATATAATAACTAGCGGATTTCAGTTTGTTTCTAAGCCTATTAATATGAGTATCCACAGTACTATCACTTCCCAAATAATCGTATCCCCATACACCCTGAAGAATTTGATCTCTAGATAACGAAATGTTCCGATTGTTTATAAGATATAACAGCAAATCATATTCCTTTTTACTCAGTTCAATCGCCTCTAAGTCAACACAAACTTGTCTTGCATCCTCGTCAACTTTTATCTTTCCAAAAACCATATCTCTATTTACAATATTTGCACTTCTTCTAAGCAAAGATTCGATCCTCGCAACCAAAACATTGGGCAAAAACGGCTTTACCACATAGTCATCTACGCCAGCCTCAAACCCATCCATCTGGTCATATTCCTCACCTTTAGCAGTAAGCATAATTATAGGACAAGACGATATCGCTCTGATCTGTTTTGTACATTCAAATCCATTTTTCTTAGGCATCATCACATCCATAATAATCAAATCTGGCTTTTCCTGTTTAAACTTATCAAACCCCACACAACCATCTTCAGCCAAAATCACCTGTGCACCACGCGATTTCAATATCATTTCAAGCATCAAGCGTATTCTATTATCATCATCGACAACCAAGATTTTTCTATTTTCAAGACTATTATTTTCCATCCAATCTTCCTCCCCAGCAACTAAGTTGCATTTATGGCACGAACTTCATTAAGATATTGGCATTATTTTAGTTCCGCATATTAAATCTTCTTAATGACGCGTGTTTATCCACCAGCAACTAAGTTGCATTTATGGCGCGAACTATATTTTAAAGTTGGCATTATCTTTATATCCGCACAGCTACTACGCATTTCACACTAGCTATAATATTTTTAGTAGTTTATTCCATTATAATACTAAAACAACTTAACAGGAAGATAACATTATGATTAAAAAATATATTTTTCACGCCTAATATAATCAAACTATTTGTCTATATTGCTTTTTTTGTATTTTTTTGTATCTTATTAGTATTTTCACACCTTAAATGGTATAATGAATTAATACGTATATTGGGGTAACAATTTATGTTTAACATCAAACTAAAAGCATTACCTATTAAAAAAGAATATCAAAAAGAGTTTGCAAAACTCCAGCTCGTAGAAAGTTCTAAACGCGTTCTTATTATGCTTTTAGGAATCTCTTCGTTTAGTGGTCTTTTACTCATTTTAGAAATTCTCAATTTTATCCCATTTTTATTTCAAGTTTTAATTTTGCAATTATTTACTATAATCATTTGCATGACATTATTCTGTTTCATTTATCACTTTCTTAACAAAAAGAAACTTGTTGCATTGAGTTTCGCTGTGAAAACAATACAAATACTTGCAATAATAATTACATGTGTTTATGCAATATCACTCAGTAATATCTTAGGTTATCCATCATACTCTGGATATTTTATCGGAACATTTATACTTGCTTTTTCTTTTTCTGGCAAACCACTGAACACTGTTCTAATGTATATCATTTCCTATGGGCTATTAACAGTTTACTATATTGTTCTTTTTCAAGGGCATCCACTTACTGCAGAAGTTTCAAATTCTACTATGCTTATTATCCTGATGGGTCTTGTAGCATTATTTCGTTATAACCAAAGTGTTAGACTTTTTATGCATGAAGTAAATATCAGGCAAATAAACTCCAAGCTATACACACAATCAATAACCGATGAATTAACCAAACTATATAATCGTCGAAAAGGCAACTCCGCCCTTAACCTAGAGTTAAAAAAAGCTCAACGTTATGGACACGCATTATCCATATGCATTATTGATATCGATAATTTCAAACTAGTAAATGATAACTTTGGACATACCAACGGGGATGTCGTGTTAAAAGAATTATCTTCACTACTTTTAAATTCACTTCGTTCCACTGACATCCTTTCTAGATGGGTGGTGAGGAATTTATGATCATATTAACCGGCACCGATGCACAATCTGCACTACATGTAATCGATAGTATTCGCAAATATATGGAGCATACACCTATCGATCCTGTCGGTATAATCTCATTTTCAGCAGGCATCACACAATACGTTGTTGATGATACTAACAATGACATAATCATTCGAGCTGACAGAGCACTATACAAAGCTAAAGCCTCTGGACGAAATTGTGTTAAAATTATATAACCCATAACCACTCGTTTTCCATCACCTTATTGTCCCCCTTCTCTTTTACTTTTCAATAATCCTTTAATTTTTTAACAATAGAATATATTATTTTATGATTATAGTATTTACATTGATAAATAACACCTAATATTGTAGAATGGTATTATTGTAAAAATATTATTTAAGGAGAACAAAATGGATTTAAACGGCATTATTAAATTAGTTGTACTTAGTTTATATCTTGTACTTATGATCATAGTCGGAATTATTTTCTATAAGAAAACAGAAAACTTTTCAGACTATATCTTAGGCGGAAGAAAACTTGGATCTTGGACTGCTGCACTATCTGCGCAAGCATCTGATATGAGTGGGTGGCTCTTATTGGGTCTTCCAGCATCAGCATACCTCGCTGGAATCGATGCAGGCTGGATTGCAATCGGTCTTGCAATCGGAACATATCTAAACTGGAAATTTATTGCGAAACGACTTAGAAAGTACACAGAGGTTTCAAAAAACTCTCTAACTCTTTCTGATTTCTTTGAAAATAGATTTAGAGATAACACAAATATACTTAGAATCGTTTCAGGATTGGTTATCTTGGTTTTCTTTGCAGTTTACACATCAGCACAATTCGCTGCTGGCGCAAAACTGTTCAAGCTTGTTTTGGGAATCGACTATACTCTTGCGCTTATTATCGGTGTTATAGTAATCATAGCTTATACATTCTTGGGTGGATTCATGGCTGTTTCAATGACAGATGCAATCCAAGGAATGTTGATGTTCTTCGCTCTTATAATCGTACCTTTTGTTGCAATCGCTGAACTTGGCGGATTCGCTAAATTTGGAGCTGAGCTTTCATCAGCAGGACCTGGTTATATGAGTATGACAAAAAACCTTGACGGAACTACAATTTCTGCAATTTCAATTATCTCGCTTATGGCTTGGGGACTTGGCTATTTTGGTCAACCTCACATTCTAGCAAGATTTATGGCTATTAAATCAACAGAAGAAGTTAAAAAAGCGCGCCTTATCGCTATGGTTTGGGTTATAATCGCACTAGCAGCGGCTGTATTTGTTGGTATTGTTGGAAGAGCATATATGGGTACGACTTTGGATGATCCAGAAAAAGTGTTTATGTTAATGGTAGACAAGATCTTCCCAGCAGTTATTGCAGGCGTATTATTAGCCGCAATTTTAGCTGCTTCTATGAGTACTGCTGACTCACAGCTTCTTGTTACCGCTTCAACAATCTCTGAAGACTTCTACTTAAAATTCTTCAAGAAGGATGCAACTGATAAAGAATTAATTTGGGTTGGAAGAATCTCAGTATTAGTTGTTGCTGTTGTTGCAACAATAATCGCTATAAACCCTGACAGTTCTGTATTTGGATTAGTTTCAAACGCATGGGCTGGTTTTGGTGCTGCATTTGGTCCTGTTATCATCATCAGCTTGTTCTGGAGAAGAATGAATAAATGGGGTGCTATGGCAGGAATTATATCTGGCGCATCATTCGTATTTATCTGGAAAGCAATCGCAGCAAATGCGACAGCGCCTATCTTCTCATTATATGAAATCGTTCCTGCTTTCATAGTTGCAACTGTTGCAATTTTTGTAGTATCACTACTAACAAAAGAGCCAGAGCAAGAAATTTTGGACGAGTTTGATAGTGTTAATGCATAAAGACGATTAAATAGATTTTTTTGATGTTTGAATTAAACAGCATCTAATCAATATTGATTTTAGATAGCATAGCCCAATATTTATGCGGCTATGCTATTTTTTTACCTCCATTTAAATACAAAATCGCAAACAGGATAAAAGTTTATAATTTCTTCAAAAATAATATGTTATAATCTTTACGAGGTGACTAACTATGAAACGATTTGTATCAAGAATTTTCTCAGCACTAACAATCATAACCTTATCCACAGGATTAGTATTTTTCACCAGTGTAAATTCAGAATCAAATAAAGCATATGCAAATGAGCATTACTCAAAGTATTGGTATTCTTATGATTCAAACAACACTGATATGAACTTTTCACTAGTCAACGATTTAGAAGAAAAACAACTGCTTTTGGATGAATATTTAAACAAATATTCGATGCAAGATGGCGAAAGCATCGTCTATCTTGATTTGATGGATTTAGCACTTAACACGAATGACAGCGAGTGCGAGCAATTCATATACAACCTTTATTATGTTGGATACAGCTATTATTGGGATGAAGGTGGATGCCATCTATATATCTGTAACCATCACGACCAGTTAACAGGCGAGTATTCAAACAACCCTAAAGAATTGTCAAAAGACCAACTAGAATTGATGTTGCCAATTTTCCAAGATAAGCTGTCGAGTTTTCTCGATGTTGGTGGACATTATAAACAAAATATCAGAGAATTTCATCTATATTCCACTAGCGATGAATTCAAACAATACGTAGATACTCTTTTTGATTTGGGTTATAACTTTATTCAATCCGAAGGTCACTACTTTTTGCAGTTATGCACTCACTATGAAAATTATGATTTTCACTATATACAAGATACTTTATCTCTTAATAACTTAAAATTGTTCTTGCCACACCACGAAAAAGCATTATCAGAATTTATTGAAGAATATAAAAACCTTTACGTAGATCAAGAATCACAGTTAAAATATACTGATAACATAACTGACCTTGAGCAGTTTAAAGCCGTAGATAAACTACCAGAGTATGTAAGTTTTCTAAAGTCATTAGGCTATACTATTTATTTATCTGATGATAGCTATCATTTACTAATCTTAAAAGATGATCTTATAAAAACGTATTATACCAATATTATTTCTAACAACTTAATGCAAGACTTAGTAGATGCACACCAAAAAATAATGGATTATTATATGGCTGATAATTCAATCGCTACAACGGATATTTTAGAATCAAAACAGTATAAAACTGATGAAGATTTTGCAGAATACGTGGATTACCTAACTGATTTAAACTTTACAATTACTCCTTCAAAAAACACATATATAGTCGATGTAGATAAGCTTGATTAATTAAAGAATAAATGTTAAAAGTCCAACCTTTTTAGAATTATTAACCCTACAAAAAAGCCTTGTGCAAATTGATAATCACACAAGGCTTATTTACTATTTATGTTTTATAGATTAACAAATGTAGCACAATCTTCACTTGATTCTATCCTCAAAACTTAACTGTAATCATTATTACTTCATCTCCAAATTAAGCTTTTTAAGCCTTTTTGGTGTTGGAATTCCATCTTTATCCCATCCTCTAATGCGATAATAGGTTTTTATCATCTGATCGAGTTTAACTTTACTATCAGGATCATGTGCATTTTGAAGCTCATTCAACAGCCTTTTAGGAAGCGTATCATCACTACCCTTAACACCTTGGCGAATATTTATCAAACGCTCTAAATTATATCCTCGCTCGCCAGCTTTTACAAACTTTCCAATCGTCATCTTTATACCTGTAATCTGTTTAACAGAATATGAATGTGGAATAAGACTTTTAATATTGACATTCAACAGCCACGTATTATTATGCGCCCAACCTACAATTGCACCAAAGCTTGGAATCATCTTATTTATAAACCTCACAATTGGATGGTTCGGCTTTTCAACCAAAAATGCAGGAAGAATCGCATATGTAGTAAACAAACAGTTTCCAACCGAAGACACCGCCTCCATTAAGTCTTGGAAAAAGATAGTAAATCCAGCTTTGCCCTTTGTTGTTTTTCCATCAACATTAAGTCCCAATCCCTCAAGAACAACAAGATAACCACCATTAAGATGACATCCCCCACGATTCGAAGTCGCATATCCAAGCCCCATCCCTTGCGCAGCTCGTGGCTCATATGCAGCCAATTCAAGACCTTTTGAATGAATTGCATAATCCTCACCACCGAATTTTGCCGATATTCGCTTTGTCCCTTCGGCTAAATCATCGCCTATGTCTTCACGCACAGCTACTTTTCTAACCAAATCCTCTAGTTTTTCATTATCACCAAAATTGAGTCCATTGTCCCAAAGACCTTTTTCATTCAGCTCCATAGCCAATCCAACCGAGCTTCCAAATGTTATCGTATCCATGCCATACTCATCGCAAAGATGGTTCAAATTTATAATTTTTTGCATGTTGTTGTTTAAAAGATTACTCCCAAGCAAACCTAAAGTCTCAAGCTCTGGTCCCTTAACAGTTTTATCATATGCAGTAACAACTCTTCCACATTGAATCGGACAGGTCACACAACCTTTATTTTTTACCAAATGTTGCTCACGTAAAGTTTCACCGCTAATCTTTTTATAATAATCAAAAGAGCCACTGGAATAGTTCTTTGTTGCAAGCAAGTTCTTATACTGCATCATATTTACAAGCCCTGCTGTGCCTAATTTCGGCAATTGCACCCCAGTAAGCGGATGTGACTTTAACTGTTTTATCCACTTCATATTATGTGCTTTAAACTTTTCTTTGTTATAAAACTCTATTTTCTCATTACCACTAGCGATTATACCTTTAAGGTTTTTATCACCAAAAACGGCACCAACGCCACCACGTCCAGCCGCACGCTCTTCACTGATTACTGCTGCATATTTTACTTTATTTTCACCAGCGATACCAATAACAATCTTACCACGTCTTTTATCGCCTATCTGCTCCTGAGCCTGCGATGTATTCAATCCCCAAAGATTATCCGCGGATTTAATCTTTATCTGCCCATCTATAATATCAATAAAAACCCTGTCTTTACTCTTGCCACTTATAATAATACCATCATACCCCGCACGCTTTAAGTGAAGTCCAAAATTGCCACCACAGTTTGATGATATAAGCAATCCAGTCAACGGCGAAATAGTCGAGATATTAAACCTAGAAGAACAAGGTGATGTTGATCCAGTAAAAATAGATGTTGTTATAACAATAATATTTTCATGTGAAAAAGCATCGATTTTCCCTGTATACGAATCATAAATAATCTTAGCAGCCAAAGATTTTCCGCCTAAATATAGCTCATAATCCTTCGCCTCAATCGGATAAGATTCAACCAGACCACTATCAAGGTTTATCTTTGCAATCTTACCTGTTACACCTTTCATAATCCACTACCCCTTTATCAATAAGTAAATATTAGTATAATCTTGCTTTGAAAAAATCTTAGGTACAGGATAAAGCGGATTACATTCGCTAAAAGCACGTTTAACCATAAACGGTATATCTTCCTGATTTATATCTGAAATCTTTTGCGGAATATTCATATGTGCATTAAAGTCTCTAATAGCCTTAATAAAACGATCAGATTTTTGTGCAACAGTATCACCATTTTGACTAATACCAACTATATCTGCAAGTTTGCTAAGCGGTTTGTGCACTACCTCGCCATAGTATTCCAATACAACTGGTAATATCACTGAATTAGCCAAACCATGCGGTGTTGAATATCTACCTCCGAGTGTGTGTGCAACTGCATGAATATTTCCTACATAGGCACGTGTAAACGAAACACCTGCAAAGTAAGAAGCCTTGAGCATATTCTGGCGAGCAGATATATCTGCCCCATTATTATAAGCAGTTTCTATGTTTTCAAAAATCAATTTAATAGCATCTTCGCTTAGTTTTAGTGTTTGATCAGTGTTGCTTTTTCCAATATAAGCTTCAATAGCATGGGTTAATGCATCCATACCAGTTGTCGCTGTAATATGCGGTGGCAATCCAACAGTAAGCACAGGATCTAAAACTGCATAATGTGGAATAAGCACCGTATCATTTATCGCATATTTTTCGTGTGTCAGAGGATTAGAAATCACAACGGTTACAGTAGCCTCACTGCCAGTACCTGCTGTTGTCGGAATAGCAAATATCAATGGTGTTTTTTTCAAGACCTTCAAAACACCTTTCATTCTTGAGATCTTAGTGCGTGGACGAGCAACTCTTGCAGCAACACCCTTACCACAATCAAGTGAAGATCCGCCACCAAACGCTATGATAGCTTGACAGCCTTGCTCATGATATAGTTTATATGCTTGTTCAATATTCTCAATCGTAGGGTTTGGCACGGTTTTATCATAAACAACATATTCAATATCGTCCTGCTTTAAACTAGCAAACAACCCATCCATCAACCTTAAAGCTTCTATTACTTTGTCAGTAACTATTAAAACTTTACCGATGTTTTCTTTTTTGATATAGCCAGAAAGCTTTAAAACGCTATTCTCGCCTTCAATAAGCTTAGGTTCTCTCCACGGCAGAACTTTTGATACGAGTTTAAATGCACCCTGATAAATCCTACAATACAGTTTAAACATAATCAATCTCCTCTTTCACTCTACTATTTATTTCATAAATCGATTACTATCATTATTGTTTATTATATCCTTTTTTGCTCCATATTAACAGTATAATATTTCTGATTTATATATCATCGCTTAATGATATTAAGCCTTAAAAATACTAAATACAACGCCTTGATTATTATTATCTGCTGTTATATTATACCCAAACATTTTTAGTGTCCTCTTTACAATATATAGACCTATACCCGTCTTCCCATTCTTACTCACTTTATATAGTTTAAATATTTTATTTAGATTCTTTTCGTTGATTTTCTCTCCATCATTGCTAATCTCTAGCCTGTCAGAAGTTAATCTAATCGTTATCTTTGATTCAACATACCTTATTGCATTATCAAGTATATTTTCAATAATTTTTCGCCAACCAGCTTCATTTCCAACAAACTCACATTTTTGCATATCAAGGATAATATCTGCTTTGGTTCTAACTTGATATGGCTCAACAATTTTTATAATAAGCAAATCCAATCTTATGTTCTTATATATTTCTTGATTTTGATCAATATAGCCTTGCCTAGTAATATCTAAAAGAGATATTACATTTTTATTTAACCTCTTACATTCTCTGTCAATAATCATTGTAGCTTCTTCTGGTTCACATAAGCCATCATCTAACGCCTCTGAATATGATTGTATGATAGCAATAGGTGTTTTTAAATCATGACTAACACCTTGTATTATCTCTTGCTTTTGTGCTTCATTTTGAAAAATTTTGTTGCGCATTATTTCAATGCTGTTAACAAGATCTCCTATTTCATCCTGTCTTCTTGTGCTAATTTCACTTCTATAATTCTCAGCACTTATATTCATCAATGAATTTGCAACTTTTTTTGTATCCCCAACCAACTTAAAAATCCAAAATAACACAACAAAATAGCCAGAAATAAATGCAATTAAACAAGCAAGCAATATACTGCTAAGCGTTTGCGTCATCATAGAATTTTTCATAGCATCATCAGTTAAAATGATTGAAACATCATATCGCCTAAGATCAAATAACATTTGTTGCTTTAAAATCACATAATGAATTTCTTTGTCACCAATCATATTAGTATAGCGATGTGAAATATCCTTTTGAGCAGATGCCTTATAAACAAGTTTTTTTATGGAATCATTATCGATAAATGCCTCGATATTTTCAGATTTTAAATAGGTTTTATTTTCACTAGAATATTTGATAAACGCAATTTCACCATTCTGATTTTCGCTGAGTATATCTTGTGTAAGGCGCAAAGTTCTATTTTCGTTTTCTAGTCGCTCAAAAACAATCTCTTCATAGTTATTTTCTAACAACAAAGAGACAAACGCCATCACCAAAATACATGTGATAATAAATGCCAGCAAAAAAACCAACGTTATTTGAATATACAAACTCATTTTTTTCATTATACTAATCGATACCCATGCCCATAAATCGTTTCAATATGTAAATCAGGCATTTTCTTTCTAATTCGTTTAATAAGATCATCCACTACTCTGTCCGAGCCGTAATAATCTTGTTCCCATAATTTATTTAATAGTTGATCACGTGAAAATGGCATTCCCTTGTTTTTTAAAAGAAAGATAACCATATCAATTTCTTTTGAAGTCATTTGCAGCGCAACATCGCCATTCATTATTATGCGGTTTTCTATATCAATTTTGTACCCATTATAAACAGTATTCCGACTCTTTGCATATGCATGTTTAAAAATATTGTTGACACGCAACACCATTTCACGCATAGAGAATGGTTTTGTAATATAATCATCGCATCCCATTTCAAGCCCCATAATTCTATCGAGTTCTTGATCTCTTGCCGACATAAATATTACTGGCTTTGGGTTGCGCGCACCGATAAGCTTGATTAAATCATATCCACTGATATCACCGCCAAGCATGATATCTAGCAGCCAAAGATGCACCTCATCATCGATAGATGCAATTGCGCTTTTAGCATCACTAAAAGTTTTAACAGTATAACCCTCTCTTTCTAAGTATCTTTCAATGATACTCAAAAGGTCTTTTTCATCATCAACAACATATACTATTTTCAAAACTACACCTCCTGTACAAGAAAAATTATATCATATTTTGCAGTGATTTATTATATACTTCACACAATTTCACTTATTTCACTCATCATATTTACTTAATTATCTTGTACAATTTACGTAAGATTGATAATATAATTTGTGAGGTAATAATTATGAAAAAATTTGTAACAATAATTCTTGTAATAGTTCTTGTATTTAGCTTAACAGCTACTACTGCTTTTGCCAAAAATGGCGGATCAAACAATGGCGGTGGCTCTGGAAATGACAAACCTAAACCTAAAGTTGAACAGAGCAATGGCAACAGTGATGTAGCCCATGATAAAAACGAAGACAAAAAACAAGAACATAAAGAAGCTGTCGAAGACTTTGAAGAGAGAAAACTCGATAGACAAGCTTTAAGGGATGCATCCAAAGAAGATCGCGATACTCTTCGCGAAGATGTTAAAGCACTTAAACAACAACTAAAAACTCTTATCGACGAATTGGGTGGTATGCCTGAAGATGATGAGCTGATACCTGAAGAAATCGCAACTCTTCTTGCTCAAATCAAAGATGCACACCAGTATAAACTGCAAATAAAGGATTCAGCTAAAGAGGCTATAAAGAGAATAGCACCAGGTGTTCGTTTTGGTCAGCAACCTTTAGATGAAGAAGCAATAGAAGAAATAGCTGATACCGTTTTAGATGATTTAGATGATGTTGAAACAGAGGATTCTGATGGCGAAGACACAGAATCTGAAGAATAATAAAATGAAATTATTCTAAAAATATGAAATATAAAACTATAAATCTCTGTGATATTTACGGAGATTTTAGTGTTAGAAAGGTTATAAGATGAGAAAAACTATCGCACTTATATCAATAACAATTGTGTTATTATTTACAAGCTGTCTAAATAGTAATCCAGCTGATTTAGCACAAGAGCAAATTGATACTTTTGAGATAAAAGAGGAGACAAAACAGGATGTGGAAAACGAACTCGCCAAAAACGAGGATTCTAACGATTCAATCCTTACGGACAAGCTAGCAAACATCGATTTTAAATTGGTATCTGGAAAATATACAAGAAGCGTTATCCAAGACGAAATTGATTATATCGAAATGATCGCATTAGAAAAAAATAGTTTTTTAAGAATTACAACAAGTGAAATAGAGCAAGAAGTATATTCTTATAATTATAAATCAGATGATTTTACATATCTATATTATTATGAAGATGAGCTGTTATCAAAAACTAAATTCAATATAGATACTGGAGCTGTTTTGACCGATGACGATGGATATGCAGAGCTATTGACTTTTGATGCACAGGAATTAAAATTATACTTCTTTGATTTATTAGATCAATCTGATTTAACAATCGAAGATTTGGAAAAGTAAAGATACGTTCCAATGCTGGGGCATGCTCGATTGAGTATATGCCACAGCATTATAATTATTAAAATATAAACATTAATCTTTAAGCAAGATCGCACCAAAATACGTTACCGTGTTTTTTCCATTGATATAGTTCATTCCACTACACTCGGCAAGATTTGTAACAAAAATCCCATATGCTTCAAGCGAAGCTATCGCTTCATCTGGAAACTCACAGGCTTTATCATTTAACAAACAACATTCACTACAATACTTACACCCACCAGCACCTAATAACATAAATTCACCACAATTGTCTTTGCAATACGAAAAAATTTCACGAGTCAAATTTTCGTGATTTTTAGCTATCGCCTGCATTCCCTCCCAATCAAAAGAGTCAGAAATATTGCCAATCAGTTGATATACTACAACTGTGCTATATTGCTTGGCCTTGTCAATCAATTGATTTATTTCACCAACATGCGGCGGACATGTCCAATTTTTATTATATTTACCACAGTGATTAGCTACACATGAATCTCTTAGTTTTGCGTCAAATACTATATCTGAAACATCAATAATACCACTGTTCGATGCACCCAACTCCAATGTCATATCCATAATTTCATTAATCGTTTTCATCTTATTCCCCTGTTTCGTAGATAGAAGCGTTATTATTTCGAATATAATTATATCATAATGCATATCCAAATAGCTATATCACCTTTTTAAATACACAAGATATAATAATTATAAACATCAAAGATACGCAAAAATTAAAGAATATTTGGGCATTAGCAATTTTATTGACTAATATCACAATATATAATACCATATACAAAATGAACCAATTTAATTATCCTAAAATTATAAACAAAGGACTAACAGCATGCAAATAAGCAATAATTCTTCAAAAAAACATACCATAATTAAGTCAATATTATATTTTATATCTGTATTTTTTTATATTTTCTTTTTCAAACTTATTTTCGGAAGCGAAATTGAAAGTTCATCACAAATAACATTTTATGCAATTTTTCAAAATATAATATTTATCATTATATTCTTTATAATATCCAATCTGTTCAACCTAAAAAATCTACTAAAAGACAATTATATTATAAATAAATTTAATGTTAGTGATAAAAAATCAAAGATTCATTGTTTAATAATAACTTTTTCTTTTTCTCTTTATTCCTTAGCAGCATTTAAGATTTATGAAAAATCTATCGTTTTTAGTCTTTGTTGGATTATCTTATCTAGTGTTGTTCTATTTTGCCTTATCGTTTACATGACAAATCAAAAATTTGAGCTGAAATCAAGAAAAGCAAACTTCAATAATTTTTCGTTGTTTTTTACAGCAGGGCTTATCTTAACTTTTTTAATATTTATAAACAACTCTCCAGTAAAGCTAACAACTGATTCTGGAAATCAATTCTCTCAAGTTATGAATAAAATTTATGTCAACTGGCATCCTGTTGCTCACACTTTTGTCTTTTTCGAAGTGCCAATGCAGATTTTTGGTCGCGATATTCCAAGTGTCGCTATTGCACAATATTTTATCATAGGAATAGCATTCTCATACTTTGCTTATTCTTTCTATCTTTTCGGTTTTTCTATCAAGTCCATTTTGATTATGGTTGGGATAATGCTTATAGTATCTATTGATGATAATATCTTCACCCATGTAACAAAAGATGCACCATTTGCAGCAGGCGTTTTAATGACCACAGTATCCATGATGTGGATATATTTCACCGATGGAAAATGGCTTAAAAATATATGGAATTTAGCCATATTCGCTTTTTCGCTGTTTTTAGTTTTATATATGAGACATAATGGAATAATCGCAGTTGTTCCAACGATTATTTTCATTATAATAGCATACAAACCCAACAGAAAAGCCATGACTATATTTGGCACATTGTTTTTGATAGCATACTTTGTAATTACTGGACCTATTTATTCTCTTTTAGGCATTCATATTCACTCTAACACTTTCACAGAGGCTCTCGGAGTTCCTAATAATCAAATATGCTCTATCGTCCAACAAGATGGTAAAATCTCAGATGAAGATATGGATTTTATCGAGCAAGCTTTCCCTGTTGATAGTATCCGCGAAAACTATAATGAAGGTAGTTTTAATTCTGTAAAATATTTTGTAAGCGACAATCCACAAGATCAATATATAGACGATTATATTGAAAATCACAAATTAGAGTATTTGAAAGTATGGTTTAATTTAGTGATAAACAATTTTGGAATAGCTGTTAAAAACTATTATAATGTAATTTTTGTTCTATTGGACATGAACATGGCTCATCCATTTGAATTTAGTGTTGGATTTGCCCTATTTATCATATTACTTACTATGATAATAGCAGTGATAAAGGACAAAAAGAGATTTCTTCCTTTTGTTCCAGTAATGTTTAATTTTTTAAGCGGACTACTACTGATTACAGGCGGAGAAACTCGATATGTTTTTGCAAACATCATAGTATTTATGCCACTGCTTATTTTTAGTATGCTTTATATTTCAAACAAAAAGACCTCGGATGAATTAATAGCTAGTTAAACCCTTCGCTAAATATTATTTCTAATAATAGCAAATAAAGTGGCTTATTATAACGAGCCGTTTTATTTGCTTAATTTATTCACAATACATTTAATTCCTTTTTTCCTCTATGAGTCATACCTTGATATTCATTAAAACAATATATATAAAAAAATTGATAGCATATGTATATTATCATTGCATATCTACTGTTTAATGCTATAATAATATGACTAATAATAATAGGGTGGTATATTGTGGCTAAAAAAATTATCATTATTGGTGCAGGCCCAGCTGGATTGACTGCAGCATTAGAATTGACTAAAAGCGATAAAAAATATGATGTAACCGTACTTGAAGCACTAGATCAAGTGGGTGGAATATCAAAAACTTTGTTACATAATAAAAACAGGATGGATATCGGTGGTCACCGATTTTTCAGTAAAGAAGATAAAGTTATGGATTGGTGGTTTGATATTTTAAAAATTCAAGGCAAACCATCTAAAGATGATATAATCCTTAAAGCACAAAAACCTTTCGAAATGGGTGGTCCTGACCCTGAAAAGCAAGATGAAGTCATGCTAATAAGAAGAAGAATATCTAGAATTTATTATTTAAAAAAGTTTTTTGACTATCCTGTAAGCTTAAAATTTCAAACACTTGCAAATATGGGCTTTGTTAAAACCATAAAAGTTGGTTTTTCTTATTTAGCTTCTATGATGAAAAAAATAGATCCAGAAGTGACTTTGGAAGACTTTATGATAAATCGATTTGGTAAAGTTTTATATAGTATGTTTTTCGAAAACTATACGGAAAAAGTGTGGGGAAAACATCCATCACAGTTATCAGCCGAGTGGGGAGCACAGAGAATCAAAGGTCTTTCCATCACTAAAATTCTAAAAGACATGTTGCTAAAACCTTTCAAGAAAAAAAGTAATGATATCAGACAAAAAGAAGTTGAAACATCGCTTATCGAACAATTTTTTTATCCTAAATATGGACCAGGTCAACTATGGGAAACAGTAGCTAAAAAGTATGAGCAAAATGGTGGTTCCTTGATCATGAATAGCAATATAACAAAAATTGAAGTTGATAATAACCAAATAGTTTCTATTGAATGTGATAATGGTACAAAATATGAGGCGGATACTTTTATCTCCACTATGCCAATCAAGGATTTAATTCAATCTATGCCGAGTGAAAAAATGAATCCTCAGGTAAGAAAAGATGCGATTGAGCTTCCTTATAGAGATTTTATTACAGTTGGATTGCTTGTGGATAAACTAAAAATTACTAATAAGAGCAAAATCAAAACAGTCGGAGACATCGTACCTGATTGTTGGATATATATTCAAGAACAAGATGTTAAGATTGGAAGACTACAAATATTCAACAACTGGTCACCATATATGCTAGAGGATCCTCAAAACTCTGTCTGGATTGGTCTTGAATATTTCTGTGACGAAGGCGACAAACTTTGGAACATGTCAGATGATGAGTTTATAAACTTCGCAATTCAAGAATTGGATAAAATCGGTATTATTGAAAAGGATAGCGTAAAAGATAGCGTTAGAGCAAACATTCAAAAAGCTTATCCATCATACTTTGGAAGCTATGATAGGTTCGATGATATCAGAGAATATTTAGATTCTTATGATAATCTATATTGTATCGGCAGAAACGGACAACACAGATACAACAATATGGATCACTCCATGATGACTGCATTCAATGCTGTTGAGGATATTAACAGCGATGGTAGTTTAGGCAAAGAATATATATGGAATGTAAATACCGACGAAGAATATCATGAAGAAAAAGAATAATAAGTTAAAATTTTAATAGAATTATTAAAGCACAGAATCTGGATATGAAATCGAGAATCTGTGCTTTTTTTATACCCAGCATCCATTAAATAATTAAATAAATCTTCTAGTTTTTTGTTAAATTTTATTTCTTATTGTTCTTTAATAATCAGATCATACAAAGTCTGATTTATATTAAAAGACTCTATTAAATTTGCAATTTCACTCTTTGCTTCTTCTTTTTTCTTATCGCTAATCACAGATTTTTTAGCCCGCAGTAAAACATTCTTCGACGAGTGCTCAAGGTTTACGAATTCTAAAACTTGTACTTTATATCCACAGTATTCGAGTATTCTTGCTCTGATTGAATCGGTCAAAATCGCAGCAAACCTCTCTTTAAAAATACCATATTTCATAATACTGTTTAAAAAGTCGTTTTCAATGGTTTTATTAAGCTCATGCTGACAGCATGGAACGGATAATATAAACTCTACGTTGCTCGAAATGGCTGTATTTAGAGCATAATCAGTTGCAGTATCACAAGCATGCAGGCATATCACCATGTCCACATCATTTTCAATTTTATATTTTGAAATATCCTCATAAACGAATTTCAACTTAGAATAATCGTGTTTTTTTGCAATAAGGTTACACTTTTCGACTACATCCTGTTTTAAATCGACTCCAATAATGGTTGTATCATATTTTTTTATCTCAGTAAAAAAATAGTACATAACAAAAGTTAAATAGGCTTTACCACTACCGAAATCAACAATTTTTATAGCCTTTCGATTTTCATCCACCAATAAGTCATCTATCATTTCTAAAAATCTATTTATCTGTTTAAACTTACTATATAACGCTTTTTTAACTCGTCCATTTGCATCCATTACGCCTATATCAACTAACGGTGGAACAACAATGCCTTCCTTTAAAATATAGTTTTTCTCTCTATTATGAGTTTTAGCACCCATATTAACCTCAGTTGTGTGGTTTTTGCTAATCACACTAACTGCACCTTTTTTAGAAACCCTTAGGCATATATGCTTTTTCGATGTCCATGCATCTAACTGCTTATATTCATAGCTTATCAAGCTGATTATCATCTTAATCGACTCTTCATATGAATAGTTTTTATACACTACTTTTTTATCAATATATTGGCTATGCTTACAACATATCTTTTTCTTTATAACCACTGGCTCAACAACTATTTTTGAAATTTGTGTGCCCTTGTTTTTTCTATTACTGATAACAATTTTTGAAAATTTGTCTTGAAATATATCAGTAACAGCTTGATTTATTTTATCCATAAGTATTCACCTTTATATTTTATTTTGCATCTTATATAATAACATAACAGATAAAATGATGCATTAATTATAAAAGCGATCAATATCTTTAAATATAATGCAATTTTTCATCAAACTATATCGCTAAAATAAATTTATTGTCAGTTTACAAATTATTAACTTAAAAAACCTTGACAAATTTTAGCCGTATGATATTATATATTCAATCAATAAATACTTTGATGAGGGGTATTAGCTATATCGATCGCTTTAGAGAGCTGTTGTTTGGTGCAAAACAGTGCGAAGAATCTAGTGAACTAACCTCGGAGTTGCTTAGCCGAACTAATAGTAGGGTAAGACGGGTGCTGACCGTTACATTAGCTAGATATCGATTATTATCCGTATTAAAGACGCTTGCGAGTTGTGCGAAAGTATGCTTTCATCTTTAAGAGGTGGAAGTTTTTTTATTTCCTTTAACGTTTAATATAATCGGTATTGGTAAAGGGCGCTTATGTGATTTAAGCGAATTAGAGTGGTACCGCGGAATTTATGACCTTCCGTCTCTTTTCATTAAGAGATGGAAGGTTTTTTTATACCTATCTTTTAAATATAAGGTCAAATTTAAACCATTTACTTTTTAGGAGGATAACATGAATTACAAAAAGTATAAGCCGTATCAAACGATTGAATTAAAGGACAGAACATGGCCAGACGTAAAAATTACCGAAGCACCAATTTGGTGTTCAGTTGACTTGCGTGATGGTAATCAATCACTACCTGTACCTATGAGCGTGGATAAAAAGGTTTCATTCTGGAAATTGCTTACCAAGATGGGCTATAAAGATATCGAAATTGGATTTCCATCCGCATCTGATACAGAGTTCCAATTTGCTAGAAGATTAATAGAAGAGGACCTTGTTCCTGATGATGTTAGAGTTCAAGTTTTGACCCAATCACGAGAGCATCTAATCCGCAAAACATTTGAATCTTTAAAAGGTGTAAAAAAGGCGATTGTTCATTTATATAACTCAACATCCGTTCAACAAAGAAGAATTGTTTTTGGTATGACAAAGCAAGAGATTATTGATATTGCTATTGAAGGTGCAAAATTGATGGTCGAATTGGCTGCTGCTCAGCCTGAAACAGAGTTTTTCTTTGAATATTCACCAGAGAGTTTCCCTGGTACTGAAATGGATTATGCACTTGAGATTTGCGAGGCTGTTTTAAATGTATGGCAGCCAACACCAGAGCACAAGGCGATTATCAACCTTCCAACAACAGTTGAAATGGCAACACCAAATATCTTCGCTGACCAAGTTGAATGGTTCTGCCGTAATTTATCTTGTAGAGATAGCGTTACTATCTCAGTTCACCCTCACAATGATAGAGGAACTGGTATTGCAACATCAGAATTAGCTATTATGGCTGGTGCAGATCGTGTCGAAGGTACATTATTCGGTAATGGCGAGCGTACTGGAAATGCGGATATTTTAGCTTTAGCACTTAATATCTACTCTCAAGGCTATGACCCAGGAGTTTATGTACCAAATATCGACGAAATCATCGACATATATGAATCATGTACTGGACTTACCGTCCATGATCGTCATCCATATGCTGGTGAGTTAGTATATACTGCATTTTCTGGTTCTCACCAAGATGCAATCCGTAAAGGTTTGGACGCTTATAAGGAGCAAGAGGATGAAATTTGGGATGTCCCTTATCTTCCAATCGACCCTGCTGATTTGGGTAGATCTTATGAACCAATCATCAGAATCAACTCTCAATCTGGAAAAGGTGGAGTTGCTTATGTTCTAGAAATGTCTCATGGATATCGCCTACCTAAACGTATGCATCCTGAGTTTTCAAAAATCATTCAAGTTCAAACTGATAAAACAGGTAAAGAACTTTCACCGTCTGATATTTATCGCTTGTTCCAAAAAACATATTTGGTTGCATCAGCCGACTATGCACTTGGTAGCTATTCATTCAAGTCTGAGGGCGATAATAATGTAAACATAAAAGCTGATATCACTATTGGTGGAAAAGCTGTTGCTTTAAATGCTCAAGGAAATGGACCAATTTCTGCGTTCTTCCATGCACTTCAAACTAACGGATTTGAAGGCTACACTTTGGTAGAATATAGCGAGCATGCTCTTGGTAGTGGTGCTGATGTTGAAGCTATTGCGTATGTTCAAATCAAAGATACTAATGGTAAACAAAGATTTGGTGTTGGCGTAGATAGCAATATTGACTCTGCATCAATGAAAGCAATTCTTTGTGCTATAAGGTTGATAAACGAATAAATAATATTAGATTTTACAAGAGATATTCTATATAATTAGGATATCTCTTTTTATTAGTACTTAAATGCTTATAAGATCAGATACCACAATTTATTAGGAGACTTAAATGAATAATATGTATTATATGCCGACAAAGGTTTTTATGGGCAAGGATTGTATAGTGCAAAATAGTAGTGTATTAAAAGATTTTGGTAAAAAGGCGCTGATTGTAACAGGTAAGCGTTCGGCTAAAATCAACGGTTCGCAAGATGATGTTATTACATGAGGACATTGAATTTGCATTATTTGATAAGGTTATGGCAAACCCTACCACGGATTGCGTTTATCAAGGTGCAGCTTTTGCCAAAAAACATAAGGTTGATTTTATAATAGCTATCGGTGGCGGTTCTCCTATGGATGCAGCAAAGGCGATTGCACTAGTCGCAACGCAAAATATAAAGCAAGAGGATTTATTTTGTGGAAAATACAGCGATAATATAATGCCGATTATTGCCGTTCCAACAACAGCAGGAACAGGTTCTGAGGCTACACAATATTCCATCATTACCAATGATATTGCACAAACAAAGTCTGGAATAGCTTGTCCAGCCCTATTCCCTAAAGTCTCGTTTTTAGATGCACAATATACGATGACACTAGACCCCATAACAACACTAAATACTACCATTGACGCGTTAACACACGCTATTGAGGGAATGCTCTCAGTAAGAGCTACGATCATTTCCGACTCTTTAGCAGTTAAAAGCATCGATATGATTATGAAATCAATTCCAATTATTAAATCATCACTTTTGAGTGGTACCACCCAAGATATTGATATTAATACTAGACAAAAATTGTTATACGCATCATTTTTAGCAGGCATGGTTATTGCTCAAACAGGCACAGTTGCGGTTCATGCGATGGGATATTCACTCACATACTTTAAGCATATTGACCACGGCAGAGCTAATGGCTTATTGTTGGCCGAATATTTAAGATTTGTGGAAGACAAAGATATAAAACTAGCAAAAAGTATTTATAATGCAATGGGTATTAATGGTTCACATGAGTGCAAGTCATTGATGGATGATCTTTTTGGCAAAAAAGAAGCATTATCTGAATCTAACATCAAATTATTCAGCGAAAAAGCAGCTGCTACAAAAAATATTCCAAATTCTAAAGTTCCAGTTGATAAAAATGATATTGCTAAAATCTTTACCAACTCATTTTGTTAAAATGCAGATATATCCAGTGAAATAGCAGCCATTCTGTCATATTTACACAATGGCAACAACTGTTATATCTACATCACGTATTTATAGTCCACGTATTATAGTTTCTGATAAGTAGTCAAGCAATTTAATACCATAAAATGTAAACAAATTCAAATACTTTTATCAAATTTGACTTAGTACAATAATTCATCCTTTTTCCTAAATTTCACCATTTGTGTTTCTTGCCACTCTCTCATCCTTGCAACAATAAACATTATAAGCCATCTATGTATTTTTATGTCGCTATATTAGAATATTATGGTAAATATACCTCTATATAATCCACGGCATTATAGTGCAATTTGATTTATATATCTCGGATTATAATACACATGTTTTATAACGCTTTGTATATTTACAATATTACCTTTTTTGGATGTCTACAAACATCCTCTCCCTTAATGATAAACATAAAATAACAATTATCAGAAAAGCAATAGTCATTAAACTCACCACAATAATAAAATAGTTCATACATATTCTCTTGTTATTCAATAGGGATTCAGTATATACCCAGTTATCAGCTGATTCTTATACAACATAGAACTTCTTATCAATCCATCTACCCTCTTTGGTATTCAATTGCAATAATAAGCACCTTTGTCCCATTGCAAACTCTCACTGTAACATTTTTACCTCCTCTTCTTATTAACCCAAACAGCGCTATTTTTAGGTTTTGTCCTCAAAATAAATCAATTTCAGTATGACAAAACGACAAATTATCAATTTTGCCACAATTTCTTTGATATTTATCAGCATAATCATCAGATAACCAAACAATATTGTCATAATACCGCTATAATATAATCTTTTTTCTCCTATATCACCGCTAATTCGATTCCAAATAGAAGATAGATCAAGTATCCTATCCCCTATTAACTCGCGGATTAACAGTATCTTAACAAGCTAAAAATTACATATAAAAATCTTATCTTGCTATTTTCAACAAAGTAATTGCATTTTTCAGCTAGACTTTTAGCTTTATATTTGCTATAATGTATTTAGTTATTTTAGATGCATCAGTAAGACTAATTTAACTCCTACCCATTATCAATTCCAATTTGGAAAATAATAATATAATCCACGGCAAATAAATACTTGACATGTATACATTGTTGATTTAAACTATATATAGTCCGCGGAATATACATACAAAGATTATATTTTGTATATATATCATTAAATTTAACGATTAATGTCGAAAATATGCATATCCAAAATCTACATAAATACTAGTAAATTGATATCAATAACCGATTGACGACTATTTATAAACACCAACCTTTAAATGAAAATATAGTGATTTAGAAAACAAAATAGGTTTTTAACAAAAACACAATAATCTCAAAAGCTTGGATTGAAGTTTATTTTACAGATTATGCTGCTACGAAAAAATTTATTAACAGCTTATTAAAAATTAGATTATAAAATTATTTATCAATCAAAGAGGATATACAATATGGCTAATAAAGATATGGTTATTCAATCAAATTCACCAATAGAATTTAAAGTAAATGCACTGATTTATTGCATTTCAAGAGAAATCGAATCTGATACTGCCAAAACCTTGAAAAAATACGGTTTATCAAAAGCACAACTCGATATCTTGGATGAACTAGATAATACTAAGCTGCCATCCTTAACAGTTAATCAGATTAAGTCAATCATGCTAGACGAAAACCCTAACGTTTCAAGATCTTTGAATAGGCTGATGGAAAATGAATTTATCGTTAAAAATCGCAATTTAGACGATCAGAGAGTTGTAAGAATATCGATTACCGAAAAGGGTCGAAGAATTCATAAAGAGGCTGACACCGCTATCCTAAATACAACTAAAAAAATCAATCTATCTGATGATGAACTAGAGACTCTATATAGCTTGCTTGCAAAGATATAGAAGAATTTTTAAAAATATTTAAAATCAGCTAATATATTACCAAGTTATCATATTTTCAATATCATTACTTTATATACGTATATTTTATTTTACAACTATATTATACTTAAATTCTTTTTTCGTGAAAAATGAAATTTTATGTCTTTATTTGTATTTAATGCATATAATCCCTAATTGTCAAATTTATAGTAAATATTATATATCCTCATATTGTTATGTTAAATTTATAATATTTATATAATTCGCAATATTATTATAGAAGTATTGTTATTTATATAATATATTAATAATTTGATATTCATCTATTATTTAAATAAATTTGTAAATTCTTTTTATAATTCCTTTTTCTATATAACGACAATATCATAACGTGATTTTCATTTTTTTTATAAATACGTATAGCATAATAGCGTATATTTTGTTTTTTTATCATTCCAGTATACAATGTATATATTTGGTTGTATTTTGATATATTGTTATTTTGCATTTAATTTGTTACTTTTCAACAATAATATTATATTTATTTTATATTAACATTTTACTATAAATATGCTTTTAGTTTAAAAATATAACTTTATATTGTTTTAATAATATAGTTTTCTAATTTTATATATTATAAGCATTCTAAACTCTATTTGTATTTTTCAACAATTTATCATACCCCTCATTACATTCCCGACCATTTATATTTTTTCATTAACGCTTGACATATATATCAAGATTCGATATACTCAAAGCGTGATATATCAAGCTGTGATATAGGTAGGTAATATGAATAACAGAATACTAAATAAATACATACCAATGACCGAAACCGCATACTACATTCTTCTTGCACTAAAAGAAGAAAGGCATGGTTATGGAATCTTAGGTCATGTTGAAAAAATCACTAACGGTCGAGTCATTTTAGGTGCAGGCACGATTTACGGTACGCTTTCAAAAATGGAAAAAGACTTGCTAATAACAACAGTTAGTGAGTATGACAGAAGAAAGACTTACGTCATTACCGATATGGGCTTTGAAATACTTTCTATCGAGATTGCTAGATTAAAAGAATTAGTAAAGAACGGCAGCGAGTAAATATATACGAATACTAGTAAATAGGAGGCATAGTCTAATGAAAATAAAAAAAACATTTAAATGGTGGTGGGGTTGGAATCCATCAACTATTGAAAACTATTTAGAAAAAATGGCGAAACAAGGCTATAAGTTAATAAATATATCTGGTGCAATAACAAAATTCCAATTTTCTAAAGACAAACCCACAAATATTCGTTATGCCATGGATTTTAACTATAAGAATAAATTAGACGAAGAATACATGACAATAGCAGACGATGCTGGCTGGGAATATGTAACAAAATGTGCTGGTTGGATTATGTGGCGAAAAAAATACGATTCAGTAAGACCTTCATTTTTCACCGATAACCAATCACTTATCGATCGAAACAAAAGGCTTATTCGCTTTTTATCCATTATGACAGCTTTCCAGATTCCATTGATTACATTGATTATATTGTCTTTAATCGACAACGCATATACAGGTCACATTTTAACTAGTAATATAGTGCTGTATCTATATATACCGACAGTTACTCTATTCATATATTGTTTGGTTAAATTACTCATCTCAAATAGATATTATAAAAACAATGCTAGATAATAGTTTAAAAACAAGGAAAAGCGGTAAATGCTTAAAGACAATTACCGCTTAACCATTATAAAGTAATGAGGGGTAAACAAAATTTAGTTTTTCAACTTATACTTACAGTTCAACTATTACTTCACATTTATCCACATCATTTACCGCTATGATATTACTTTCTTGCAGTTTTCCATCCACATAAATCTTTTTAGGTCCATGCCCAGACTTACTCTTGTTTAAAATAGTAATCTTATATTCCACGCCCCTAAATTTTCTATATACACAGTACTCATCGATAAAATCAGGCAAACATGGATCAATTTTAAGTCCATCAAAATCTGGAATAATACCAAGAATAGATTGAGATATGCTTACAAAACACCAAGAAGCAGTACCAGTTAGCCAAGAGTTCTTAGCT
>JMSV01000026.1_pt1 | contig 48892 bp, 40 predicted proteins | sample 179021 | NCBI WGS metagenome assembly JMSV01 (sample SAMN02769581, study PRJNA246767) | bioreactor metagenome | isolation source: Culture-2 Bioreactor Bmz derived from microbial biomass from the upper 2 cm... | place: Germany: Bremen | collected day 87 after inoculation | reverse complement strand
CAGGTTTTTGTTGAAAAATTTTGTTCATAATTTGTTCAAAAAGTTGTTGACAATAAAAAAAGCGTCTGATATAATCGTTCCATAATGCAAATGGAACGTTCCATCAAATGTGCAAACAGCAAAGGGGATAAGAGACAGGATGAGTATTATAACTGAACTGGAGAAAAAAAGCATCCCAAAAATGCCTAAGAATAAGAGTTATAGAATAGGGATTGTTGGTGCAGGGTTTATTGTTAAAGAGTGTCACCTTGTAGCGTATAGAAAGCTTGGATTGAATCCAGTTGCAATAACATCACTAAGCTATGATGAAAGCATGCAGGTTGCAAAACAGTTTTCATTAGAGAGGGTACACAGAAGTTGGAAAGAATTAATTGATGATGAATCAATAGAGGTAATAGACATTGCAGTTCCACCACATATTCAATTGGAAATAGTAGAGTATGCATGTAACAAGAAACATATAAAAGCGATACTTTGTCAAAAACCAATTGCTATGGATTATGAAACTGCAAAAAATATTGCAGCTTTAGGTGAACAAAGTGGGAAGCGTATCGCTGTTAACTCTAACATGAGATATGATCAATCAATTCGCGCTTTGAAGTATTGTGTTGATAATGGCTACTTAGGAAAACCAGTATTAGCATCATATGAACAAAGGGCAGTTCCTCACTGGCAAGATTTTGTGAAAGCATATGGGAAACTTACTTTTTTAAACTTTAGCATTCATGAAATTGATAGTTTTAGATATATATTTGGAAATCCAAAATCTATTACTGCTCATTGTACGCAAGATCCAAGAGTGAAATTTGAGCACAACGATGGGATTACACAGTTTACATTTACATATGAAGATGGACTATTAGCAACAAGCTTGGATGACACATTTGCATTTCCTGAGTCTGATTGCGTTGAAGACAAATATATAAAGTTCAGAGCGTGTGGTACAGAGGGGCTTGCAAAAGGAACTATAGGATGGACGCATTTCCCAAAATTAGTGCCGAGTACTTTTGAGCTTAACTGTAGAAAAAATCCGAAACAAATATTAAAACCTACGTGGGAAACAAGCTGGTTTCCAGATGCTTTTGGAGGAACAATGTCAAGCTTGCTATATGCGTTAGAAAATGGCATTGAGCCTGAAACATCAGCGAAAGATCATGCAATAACGATAGCATGTGTAGATGCATGTTATAAATCAATTGAAGAGAATCGCACAATTGAACTTAATGAGATGATATAATTATTTTACAAATCGATATATTTTAAAGGAGTTTTATAATGGGAGAGAAAAAAAGAAGCTTAGCAAATGGTGGAATTTCTGGATTTAAGAAATTTTGGGGAATGAATGAAAGTGGAATTATTGTTATTACAATTCTATATGCGATTTTCGTAAACTTCATGAATCCAATATTCTTGTCTTCAATTAATATTAGTAACGTTTTAAGACAATCTAGTTTTGTTCTAATACCAGCTATTGGAATGACCTTGGTACTTATTGCAGGCGGACTTGATTTATCAGTTGGATCTGTACTTGCGCTGGCTGGAATAGTTAGTGGATTTGCAATGGTAGACTATGGGATTCCAATTTTACCTTCAATATTACTTGCATTGCTTGCTGGTGTTTTAATGGGTCTTCTAAGTGGCGCAATAATTGTAAGATTTGGAGTTCCTCCAATGATTATTACTCTTGGTATGATGTACATCGCTCGTGGAATTGTGCTTGTTGCAAGTAATGGTGTTGCAAAGTATCCTATGCCAAAGGCTTTTCAAGCTTTGGAACAAAGTGATATATTGGGTCTTCCATCAGTAGTGGTGTTTTGTGTAGTACTTGCGATTATTTTCCATATTATTTTAACACAAACAACATTCGGTCGTTCGATTTATGCTATTGGTGGTAATATTGCGACAGCAAAACTTTCTGGAATTAAGGTTAAAAAAGTTACTTTAATCGTATATGCACTTTGCGGTCTTATGGCTGCGCTTTCTGGTGTAGTTATAACCTCAAGGCTCGGATCAGCGCAACCATCTGCTGGTGAAGGATATGAGCTGAATGTTATTGCTTCATGTATTATTGGTGGAACAAGTACATTTGGCGGAAGAGGAACGGTTTTAGGAACAGTAATTGGTGCATTGTTTATGAGCATGCTAACAAATAGTATGTCGCTTATGAAAGTTGATGTTAACTATCAAAAACTAGTAATAGGAATTGTGTTAGTTCTTGCGGTTATATTAGATCAATATAAACGCGAGGTTGCACAGAAGCGTGCAGCTAAAAACGCTTAAAATTTGTTTACTATAAATGAGGTGTAAGAATGAATAATACAATTCTTGAAATGAAAAATATAACAAAGAAGTTTCCTGGAGTTACTGCGCTTAATGATGTGAGTCTTTCACTAAATCGGGGAGAGTTGTTATCAATATGCGGTGAAAATGGCGCTGGAAAATCGACATTGATGAAAGTTCTTTCTGGAGAATATGGCTATGGGTCGTATTCTGGGCAGATAGTATTAGAAGGAACGCCACAAAAATTCCATTCCAATTATGCTGCTGAAGAAAAAGGTATAGCGATGATATACCAAGAGATCAGTGTTGAATTAGACTTGACGATTGCAGAAAATATAATGCTTGGACGATTACCGAAAAGAAAATCTGGGCTTGTAGATTGGAAGAAAACAAGAGCGCTTGCAAAAGAGGCATTATCAAAATTAAAGCTTGATTTAGATGTTAATCTTCAAATGAGAGAACTAAGTGCAAGTATACAACAGATGGTTTGCATAGCAAGAGCATTGGTTCGAGACCCAAAGGTTTTGATATTGGATGAACCGACAGCAGCACTGACTGAAAGTGAAACAGAACATCTTATCACTGTATTGGATGAACTAAAAGAAGGCGGAATATCGTGTCTTTATATTTCACATAAATTGGATGAAGTTTTTAGAATATCGGATCATATTGTGGTTATGCGAGATGCAGCAGTTGTGTCATATTATACGCGAGATGAGATTGAGCCAGATAGAATTATTGAAGATATGATAGGTAGAAAGATGGATGAAGTATATCCATCTATGGAAGGAAGAGCTTTAGGTGATTTTGTTTTAGAAGTCAAAGACTTCACAGTGCCTCATCCAAATGCAGCAAAAAATATCGTATCAGACATAAATTTTTCAGTTAGAAAGGGCGAAGTATTGGGAATCGCTGGTCTAGTTGGGTCTGGGAGAAGCGAATTATTAAGAGCAGTGTTTGGTGCTTTGCCAAAGAAAAAAGGTGAAGTTTATATCAGTGGAGAAAAGTGCAGTATTTCAAGTCCTAATGATGCAATTAAAAACGGAATTGGACTTTTAACTGAAGAGAGAAAAAGCGATGGTGTTGTCGGTCCTATGGATATTATGCACAATATGACACTATCGATTTTAGATAAAATTTCAAAAGCATCTTTTATTAAGAGCAGGAGAGAAAAAAGTACCGCACAGAGTTATTTTGATAGTTTAAAGATTAAAGCGCCATCACTAAAGACGAATATAATGAATTTATCTGGTGGGAATCAGCAGAAAGTTGTGCTTGCAAAATCATTGCTTACTGATATGAAAGTATTGTTTTTAGATGAACCGACAAGAGGGATTGATGTTGGTGCAAAATCTGAGATTTATAAGATTATACATGACCTATCATCTAAAGGGTTAAGCATAGTAATGATATCATCTGAGCATCCAGAACTTCTTGCTATGTGCGATAGATTTATCGTAATAGGAAATGGGAAAATTGTTGGAGAGTTAGACAAATCAGAAGCTGAAGAAGCAAAAATTATTAAAATGGCATCATGTGTTTAAAAGTGTTTCTAACCTAAAAATTAGTTTAGGTTTAAATAAAAAACTGGAGGAAAAGAATGAAAAAGTTAGTTGTAGTATTATTAGTAGTTGCAATGTTGTTTGTTGTTGGATGTAGTGCGCCAGCAGAGGAAGCACCAGCAGAAGTTAAGGCTGAAGAGCCAGCAAAAGCTGAAGAAGCGGCTGAGCCAGAAGCAGAACAGTTGAAGTTTACTTTGGTTTTACCAATGGCTTCAAATGAAGTTTGGAACGCATGTGCTGATGGGTTTAAAGCAGCTTGTGCATCAGTTGGAGCTGAAGCAATCGTTGTTTCACCAAGCAAACCAAATGACGTTAATGAAATGAACGCATTGATTGAAACTGCAATAGCTGAAGGTGTTAGTGGAGTTATCACTCAAGCAGTTAACCCAGAAGGTCAAGCTCCTGCGTTTGAAAAATTGGATGAAGCTGGAATCCCATTCTCACTTGTTAACTCAGATGCTCCTGAATCAAATCGTCTAGCATTCATCGGTACTGGTGATGAGCTAGGAATAGTTGCTGGTCAAGCTATTGTTGACGAACTTGAAGGCGAAGAAATCGTTTTCGGTGTTGGACTATTTAGCACAACAGCTCCAATCGCTTTATCTCTACATAACGCTTACAAAAGCGTGATGGAAACTAATGAAGCTGGATTCTCTGAAGCAGTTGTTTTCTGTACAGAATCTGACCAATTGGTTTCAGTTACAGAGTGGACAAATGCATTCATGACATATCCAGAAATTAATGCTGGTGGTAACATCTGCGGATTCGGTGCTTTAGGTGCTGTTCAAGCTATGAAAGATTTAGGTTATGAGCCAGGCGATGTTGTTATGATCGCTATTGATGATGTTCCACAAACTATTGATGGAATTAAAGATGGTTATATCTATGGAACAATGACACAAAACTTCTTCCGTATGGGATATGAACCTGTTATCTGGATGAATGATTTCCAAGAAACTGGAGCTACACCTGAAATGGTTATCAATGATTCTGGAACAATGCTTGTTACAATGGAAAACATTGAAACTTATGCAGCAGATATGCGTGACCCATCTAAGTGGTAGTCGCTAGAAATAAGTAGTATACATTATGCCCTGGCTTCACACCAGGGCTTAATAAAAAAATGGCATTATTTTTTTGCAAAATTTTCATTCAAAATGATGATTTTTCAAAATTAATAAGTAAATGAGGAGATAGACATGACTTCTAGAGAAAGAATAATTAGTACAATTAACCATAAACAGCCTGATAAGGTGCCACTTGATTTTGGTGGAGGACCAACTTCTGGAATACATGCTAGCTTGATTTATAGCTTAAGAAGAGAGCTTGGACTTGATGATAAACCGATAAAAATCGTAGATGTATACCAAATGCTTGGTGAAGTTGATGATGAACTAGCTAAAGCGTTGGAAGTAGACACTGTAAAAGTTATAGATTATAACTCTATGTTTGGCTATAGAATGGATGGCTGGAAAGAGTGGACTATGTTTGATGGCACTCCAGTATTGGTTCCTGATAAATTTGATACTAATCCTGATGTTAAAGGCGATATATTAAGTTATCCTAATGGTGACTCAAGCCTTACTCCAAGTGGTCGTATGCCTAATGGTGGACATTATTTTGATGCAATTATACGTCAAAAAAAGATTGATGATAGTAAACTAGACCCTCAAGATAATTTAGAAGAATTTGAACTATATGACGACGAGTATCTTCGCTATATGGAAAAACATACAGCTTTAGCTTTTGAAAATACAGATAAAGCTATAATTGGACTTCCTGGGGGAACTGCACTTGGCGATATTGCTATGGTTCCTGGTGTTAATCTTAAAGATCCGAAGGGGATTAGAGATATTGAAGAATGGTATATGTCAACATTGATAAGACAAGATTATATCAAGGAAGTATTTGATAAACAGACAGATATAGCACTTGAAAATCTAAAGATGTATAAGCAAGCAGTTGGTGATAAAATTGTGGCTATATATTTATGTGGCAATGATTTTGGAACACAATCTGCGCCGTTTTGCTCACCTATGGTATTCGAAAATCTGTATATGCCGTATTATAAGAAAATGACGGATTGGATACATAAGAACACGAGTTGGAAAGTATTCAAACACTCATGTGGATCTATTGAACCGTTGATTGGTGGTATGATTGATTCTGGATTTGATATATTGAACCCTGTTCAATGTTCAGCAGCGAACATGGAAGCTGATATGCTCAAGGAAAAGTACGGTGACAAAATTACTTTTTGGGGTGGTGGTGTTGATACTCAAAAGACATTGCCTTTTGGAACTGTTGATGAAGTTAAAAGTGAAGTTGAAAAGATGATTAAAACATTCAAAAAAGATGGTGGCTTTGTGTTTTCAACAGTACATAATGCACAAGTCGGTGTTCCACCAGAAAACTTTTTTGCGATGATGGAGACGTTTAAAAAGTTTAGATAACTGTAGAAACAGCAACGACAAGACAATTAACTAATAACCATTAAAATAACCTCCTTTTCGTTTTGATGGTTATTTTATTAAACGTTTTTTATTAGGGGTGGAATAGGTAAGAGAAGTTGCAAGTATGAAATTGACAGGGCGAAAAAGATGAAGATGTTTGGAACTGATGTTGAGTTAAACAAGGAGTTGAAAATTAAGGGATGGAAGGATGATTGATTGGTGAAGAGCTTTGTAAAAGTATTTTATTAAAAAGTCAAAAGGGAGAGAATTATGATTAAAGTGGGTTTAATAGGCACAGGATTTATAGGAAGTGCACATGCTGAAGCTTATCGAAATATGAATAATGCAAAGTTGGTTTCGATTGCTGATGTGAATGAAGTGGTAGGAAGAAAACTTGCGGATGAGCATGGTGCCAATTTCTACAAAGATGCAGAAAATATGCTGAAAAATGAGGATATAGATATTGTCGATATATGCTTGCCAACTTTTTTGCATGAATCGTTTGTCTTGTTGGCTGCTAAGTATAATAAACACATTATTTGTGAAAAGCCATTTACACTTTCTGAAGAGTCGGCGGCTAAAATGATTAAAGCTGCTGAATCAGCAAATGTGAAGTTTATGGTGGCACAAGTAATCAGATTTTGGCCAGAGTATGTTAAAATAAAAAAACTTTTTGATACAGATAAAATCGGCGAAGAAAAAATGATTTATGCTAGTAGGCTTGCACAGCACCCTGATTGGACGACATGGCACAAAGACCCAAAAAAATCAGGCGGTGGATTGTTTGATCTTCATATTCATGATATTGACTTTATGTGTTATCTGTTTGGAGATGTTGAATCAGTTTATGCAATCGGGTGGCAAAGCGATACTGGTTGTTGGAATCACGTAATGACAAGTATTAAATTTAAAAATGGCAAGTTTGCTACGGTTGAAGGTGCATTTGATATGACAGATAACTTCCCATTTACTATGAAATTTAGAGCAGCCGGAACTAATGGGTCTGTCGATTATAACTTCATTGCTGGATTTAATCTTGAAGATGTTGGTGGAGCGATCAGAAACACTGTATATTATACCAATGGACAGGAGCCTGAAGTTATTGGATTTGCCGAAATTGATGCATACCAATCGGAGCTTGAATACTTTGTTAGTTGTGTTCAAAATGATAAGCCAGTTGATATTTGTCCTCCATCAAGCTCTCTAGACGTAGTTAAAGTTACTTTAGCGATTAAGAAATCGCTTGAAACAGGTGAATTGGTTAAACTGTAGATAGAAATTCACTTTTCATAGTACACAGAAAGTGAAGCAGTGAGGGTCATATTTACTTAACGCTATCGAAGATATCATAGCGTATCATTTAGTACACAATAACTAGTTTCACGATAAATCAAGGCACACTTTATTGAGTTGCTGATATTAATTTGATATTAAAAACTAGCAAACGTCAGAGAATATGAATAATGTGGCTAAAAACGTGGATAAAACAGCATTTAAACTAAACAAATAAGTTTATAATACGTATGAAATTATCGAGTGGGAATAACGATTATTTTATTCAAAACTATTCCTAGTGAGTTTAAATGGTTTGTATTATTTAAAAATTGATTTATTATTTATATTATCATAGATTTTAAGGAATTTTTAATATCAGTGTTTTTTAAAGTTCGAACCTTCGCTTCACTGGTGCCAGCCAATGACGCTGATACAAAAACATGGGTTAGAAGAGCTGTTAATTAAGGCGACGAATCGCAATTATATTAAGGCGATGAGGATGGAAAATTATCGGTTTTGGTAGAGAGTTAGCTTAAAATATTTATATGTTAGGTGTGATGATAAATAAATACATGTTGTTCAGTGGCGTAGGGGGTGAAAATAGATGATGCGAACATATATATAAGTTATGATATTGATAGAAAATAAGTCCAATCTAATCTACAAGTTACACGATTTATTGCCGTTTTTGATATAAATCAATCTAATATAAATATGAAGATACACCTTTATCCATCAATTCGCCAGTCAGCTTTACAAGCTTTTCAGGAGACATGCTACTTTGATTTTCAAGCCAATACTGCATAACACCATTCATCGCAGATAACGTATATTCGATAATAAAATCGAGATTTTCGATATTTTTCTTTTTTTCTTCTGATATTGTATTTAAAATTACGGGTTTAATGGAATCCTTTAGTTTTCTTGAAAAAGCAGGATCGCCGTTTTCTCCCAGCAGAACAGAATAATATTTCTCCTTTTGTTCAAACAATTTCAAAAACATGTCCGTTGGCATTCCCAAGTGTTGATTATCGATCTTTATCGGTGGCAGCTCATTGATATTCGGTATTAACGTGGCTTCAATTTGATCTAATACATCATAGATATCTAAGAAGTACTCATAAAATGTGCTTCGGTTACAATTTGCTTTTAAAGCAACTTCTTTAACTGATATTTTTTCTATTTTCTTTTCACTATATAAATCCCAAAATGCATCCATGATACGCTTTTTTGTATTGTCTTTGTTCATAAAATGTTCTCCTTTATCCAACACTTTTAAAAACATTGTCGGTTGAATCACATATATCCTTTTGCTACACTAACAATACAACACGTTGTTGGATTATGCAAGTAAGAAGGAGATATTTAATGATAACAATATTATGTAATGGTTCAAAAGGCGATATTCAACCATATATTGCGCTGGCGATTGAGATTAAAAAACAAGGAAAAGAAGTAAGGATTGTTACTGGTAAAAGCTTTAAAGAATTTATAGAAAGCTATGATGTGGATTTTTTGCCGCTTAGCGCAGATTATAAATCCATTGACCTAGATCCAAAGTTTTTGCAAGAAGCACAGTCTTCAGATAATCCGTTAAAGATGCTGATGACTTTTAACAAGATGAAAAAGTTTGCATCGTTTATAACAGCAGAAATGTATGATTTGTGTGCGGGTAGTGATGTAATTGTTTATCATCCTGGGTGTACGATTGGATATTTTGCAGCACAAAATTTGGGTATACCATCAGTAATGGCAGCGCCTTTTCCAATGCATAAAACTGAAAAGCGGGCATCTGTTATCGCATATGGAAGATTTAATTTGCCTAATAAATTCACCTATAAGCTGCTTCAGAATATGTTGTGGATGGCTTCAAAAACAAATGTAGTTAGTTTTATGAAAAATAGATTTGGAAAGCTGCCAAAAGATTTTGGCTGTCCGTTTGAAAAAGTGGATGAGATGCACCCGTCTGTGGTTTCGTGCAGTAACCATGTGTTTGCAAGGCCAGATGATTGGAGTAAGTACATTCATCAAAGCGGATATTGGTTTGTTAAGGAAAAAGAAGACTATCATCCAGATGAAGACTTGAAGAAATTTTTAAATGCTGGAGATAAACCGATCTATTTTGGATTTGGCAGTGTGTTTCATGATAAAGACAAAGAACATTTTGTTTCAGTTATTACAGAGGCACTCGATAAAACTGGCCAGCGTGGGATTATCAGTGGTATGGGTGAGATAGGAAACCTACCAAGTAATATGATAAGCATCGGCAGTGTGCCGCATAGTTGGCTGTTTGAAAGAGTTTGTGCGGTCTGTCATCATGGTGGTGCAGGAACAACAGCATCAGGATTTCGTGCAGGGGTACCGAGTATGATCATACCATTTTCAAATGATCAGTTTGCATGGGCGCATAGGGCATATGATTTAGGTGTCGGTACAAAGCCGATACCGAAGAAAAAACTGAGTGCTGAAGCGCTTGTTGAAGCAATAAAGTTTATTGATAAGGAAGAAATCATCAACAATGCTAGGAAACTTGGAGAAAAAATCGCAGGCGAGAATGGATTAGCAGATTCAACGAAAGTCATTATCGATTTATTAGGGGTCAGCGATGAGTCATAGTGGAAACTGGAAAAAATCATTTATTCAAATATATGTCGGTCAAGCGTTTTCGATACTCAGTTCTTCTGCCATACAGTTTTCGATCATTTGGTGGATAACGATGGAAACGGGTTCTGCGATTGCGCTGACACTGGCAAGCATCGTAGGGCTGTTGCCGCAGGCGGTTATTGGACTATTTGCTGGTGTATGGATAGATAAGTTTAATCGAAAGACCGTCATTATCGTTGCGGATTTGGTGATTGCAGCTTCTTCGCTGATACTGGCCCTTGCGTTTATCATGGGGTACGAATCTTTGACATTGGTGTACATCATTCTATTTATCAGAGCACTCGGAGATACTTTTCATAAACCCGCATTGCAGGCAGCAATACCACAGCTTGTACCACAGGACCAGTTGACACGAGCAGGCGGTCTTGGACAGATGGTCAACTCCGCTTGTACAATGGTTGGACCGATGCTGGGTGCGCTTCTTATGAGCATAACGACGCTTGGCTATGTGATGTTCGTTGATATTTTAGGCGCAGCGATTGCAGTATCCATATTGTCGATGATTAAAATACAAAATATCAAGCAATCAAGTGAGAAAAAGACATCGGTTATCGCCGATATGAAACAGGGCATTGGTGTGATTAAAAGCAATAAGGCATTGATCAGTACATCTTTATTTGTGTTGCTCGCAACAATTGTTTTTGTTCCGTTGGGTACGTTGTTTCCACTGATGGTCAAAGAACATTTTTTGGGGAACGCATGGCATAACGGTATTGTTCAAACGTTATTTTCAGTAGGAATGTTAATTGGTTCTATGGTGATTGGTATAACCGGCGGATTCAAAAAGCGGTTTTTGATGATATCGATGGGCATTTTGCTTTTGGGTATATGTGGTATTATCATTGGCGTTTTACCATCTTCGCTGTTTTGATTGTTCTGTGTCGTAGTATTTATCATGGGAACAACGGGCGTGCTTTCCAATATTCCGTATATATCATATATTCAAAAAACCGTCCCGCAAAAACATTTGGGCAAGGTTTTATCACTCGTAACAAGCGTGATGAGCTTTGCTGCACCGATCGGTATGTTTGTTGCAGGACCAGTTGCTGAGATGATTGGTGTTGGCAATTGGATGAAATATGCAGGGATTGCGATGATTGTAGTTGGAATATATAGCTGTATATCAACCAGAAAATTCGATAACAAAACAATTAATGAGGTAGAGATAAATGAAGAATAAAATTATAAAAACAATTTTAGCATTGGTGGCGTTGCTGATATCACCGATGGTGGTGTTGGCTGTTCTTGGGTCAATATTTATAATAGTAAAAGTAATCGGCGGGGTATCCTTTGCAGACGGATATCACTTGCTTATCAGTTTGATCAATAAGATGATACCATATACACCGTATTTGACGACTATACCGATGATCGCCGTTGGCATTGCGTTCATAACGCAAAAACTAATGAAGAGAAGAAAAGCATAAGAGAACAAGTCGGATTTTAATCAGGGAGAATGGTGTAGATTAACCGCTGGCACCATTCTGCTTTTTATTTACTTTTCCTTGTTCGTTATGTTCAAAAAAGAATCTTTTATTTTATTGTAATCACCATTATAAAACGTACAATTTTTAACACATAATGTACATCCATAATCGTTGGCAAAAGGTGTGGCACATTTACTATTATCAATGCATTGTATAGTGCTTTTATTTCCGTTTATAGCGATGCTATTTTTATAGATAGCATCAGCAGGGCAAGAGTTAACGCACCTATTGCAGTTTTTGCAAAAATTTTTGACCCATAGATGCGGATTTGTTTTGCTAATTGGTAGGTTTTCGATGTCCGTATAAACTGCGGCGATTCGAAGGCTTGGACCAAATGCTTGATCTGAAATCAGTAGACCGTGCTTGCCCATGACGCCAAGTCCAGCTTTTTGAGCCAACGGAACGTAGTTGACAGCACCGCCGACAGCGGGACCGGCCAAGGCGTTGTAGCCATGCTTTCTTAAAAAGTTGCTAAGCTTGTTGACGATGATGCCAAGCTCATTATAGGTTCTAAATATCTCACGGATCGCAGTTTTAGATGGGGCAGTGTCAATGGCATCTTTTTTCATCTCGATCAAAAGTACAATGGCATTTTTGTAAAGAATCGCATTATCTTTAAAAATCATATGCCGATCGACAGTGGTATAACCAATACTGCTGACACCTAAAGACTTAACGTAAGATTCCAACTCACTGAGATGCTCATCTTTTATCTTTGTTTTGCCTTGCTTTGGGTTATGCTTGATGCTGGCAGCGCTTTTTTGTGCCTGCATCATGCAGCTTAACATGATGTGCATAATCGGCAGTCTGGTTTTAAGGGCATTTTTAAAACCACCGCCGTATTCACCGATGATATCCGGAATATGGACGCCTTTTCGGCTGCTTTCATCCGGAAGAATCAGCGTATCATCTTTGGTTACATATTTATCGATTGAAGGGAATTTCATTTTTGATTACCTCTCTATTTTTCTTTTAAAAAAGATTGCTTGATTTTATCATAGCCTGCTGTTGTAAATGGACAAACCGCTACACAAATATTGCAGCCATAATGTGCCCCGAATTCAACGCAGCATTTTTGATAATCGATACAGGTTGTATAGCCGTGTTCGTTTGTTGTTGCAGCTTGATTGATTGCGTTTACTGGACATTTTTTGATGCATTTTCCGCATTTAGCACAAAAGTCTTTTACCCACATATGGTTATTTGTCTGATCAAAAAATTCTTCCAAATTGTTGATGTTAGTAAAAATCGCGCCTAGCCTGTGGTTAGGTCCGCTCATCGGTTCAATCAGTAGACCATGTCTTCCTGGATAGCCGAGTCCAGCTAAAAAGCCAAGTTTTGTATAATCAACAACACCACCAAGCGAATGAGAAGGCATCGCACCGTAACCTAAACGTTCAAGCAATATCGATGCTTTGTTAGAGGCACTTCCAGTAACCCCATACACCTTACCCACTTCGATTTGGCTCTCGATACTTGGGGAAGAAAGAATCGGTTTGTTTTGTTGATGGGCAGTAAAGACGATCACATGGCGATAGGGTACACCGCAGTGCTTAAATACATCACTTTCACTGATGTTGACGTATCCAATATGGTCAATCTTATTTTCTTTTAGTACAGTTATCAATTGCTTAAAATCCTGCTTGTTGATTGATTTTTCTTCATCCTTTACAGGCGTCTTTTTTATCAATTTTGAGGATTTGAAAAACGTCGTCATAGCGCTTGCCATCTTTGGTATAGCTGTTATCATTTTGACTGACATCTTTTTCTCTTCTGGAAAAGGCGCACGTTCGATAGATGTGTCATCTGCAAAGATTTTGGCTTTGTCTAATAGCGGCAAGTCGATGAGTAACAGTTGTTTATTCATCTTTCCTTTTGCATTTTTTCTGATTTGCTCTTTGTTCATATCACTTTACCTTTTTTCGTTCTTAAATATCTAAGATAATTGATTGGTGTTTTTCAGCATTCTAGATAACAATAAATGTAGTTGTTGCTTTTCTTTATCGCTGAATCCATCAAATATCATTTGCTCCATCGCTTCTTTTTGCTGCATCATCACATCGATATATTGTTTTCCTTGTTCGGTTGGATACAGTTTGAAGTTTCTTTTGTCTGATATATCGACGACTCTATGGACAAATTTGTTCTCTTCCAGCTTTTTGACTGCTTTGGTCACGCTTGCTTTGCCGACATTCTTGATCTTGGCAAGTTGGTTTTGGTTGATTCCTTCGTTTTGGTATATAAAAAGGAAGTATTCAAACTGACCGCCCTTCATGCCAGGTGGCGCAACGTTTTCTGTAATATAGTTGTTGATATTTGATATAATCATCCGAATCATATGTCCTGATTTTATTGCGTCCATAAAACACCTCGCCTTTTAGTTTGCTGGTATACTATTAATATACCATGTAATAGTATGCTGTGCAACTATATTTGAATATAGATTTTATCTACTGATATTAATTTGATATTAAAAACTTTCAAAACAATGTATAATATAAATAAAACAAGCATAAATGAATAATAAAACCATCTAAAACTAAACAAATAAGTTTAAGATATGTATGGATTTACCGAGTTGGAGTAGCTGGAATAGTGTCTGGTGGTTTGTTGGTAGAGAATTTAATGATGATGAGCTGTTCTGAGTTGATTTCTGGACAGCTTTCTTGTTTATTACAACTATATAGCTTCAGATGGATATTTAGCTTAAATACATGTACACAACATAATGCACCCTTTTTTGCAAATAAGTATTGACAATACATACATGGGGTGATATATTTAGCCCAGTAGTGGTAATATTACCATTTTACTTTTTGAGGGAGTTGGTAATATTACCATAAAAATATACCCGTCATGGTAATATTACCATAATGAAGATTAGAAATAGGAGCATGTTTATGGCAAATATATGGGATGTAGCTGAAAAGGCTGGAGTTTCAAAAACAACTGTATCTAGAGTTATTAATAATGCTGAAAACGTAAAAGAAGAGACTCGAATTATTGTAGAAAAAGCGATGAAAGATCTAAACTTTACACCGAGTTTTTTTGGTAGAGGAATTAGGACGGGAAGAACAAAAACAATTGCATTGCTTGTACCTGATTATTCGAATGTATTCTATAATGAAATGTTTATTGGCGTAGAAAAGGTTGCGTTAAAGCACGGATATATGGTGATGATCTGTAATACGGATAAAAGCTCAACTAGAGAAATAGAATATTCAAAAGAACTTATGAATCGAAATGTAGATGGAATTATTTACAACACATATAAAAAGTCAAAGGAATGTTTGGATCATTTTACTGAATTATCAAAAAGCGTACCGATATTATTCATGGATCATTCTTTTGAAGAGAATAGTAAAATATCTTATGTTGTATCAGAAGGATATGAAAGTAGTAAGAGAGCTGTGAAGCATCTATATGAAAAAGGGTGCCGTAAAATCAGTTATATAAGATTGTTACCAGAAATAAGCGTAATACATCACAGATATGAAGGATATAAAGCTGGGCTTCGAGAATGTGGATTGACACCTGACCCAAAACTTGTTTATCAACCAGCAAAAGATGAAGCAACTTTATCGCATTTTGAAGTAGGAAAACATGCAGCAGATTATTTTTTAGGATTGGAAAATCCACCAGATGCAGTTATGGGCGCGACAGATATGCTTGCGATTGGGGCTATGAAGCAAATGCTAAGATCTGGAGTAGCTGTTCCTGAGCAAGTGAAAGTAATTGGATTTGACAACATTAATCTATGCGAATTCGTTAAACCATCGCTTACGACCATAGCACAGCCGATTTATAAAATTGGTGAGAAAGCTGCAGAGATTATGATTGCTAAGTTGAATGGCGAAAAGAATATTGATGATCAAATCGAGTTTGATTCTGAATTGATTATAAGAGAGAGTACATAAAATATAAGGATGAGTTTATATTTCAAGTAGCAATATACTATTATTTTTAAGCAAGTATGATAATTGTGTTAAAAGAATTTAAGGTATATATTCATATGTATACACATCATAAAGAATTGATTTATCATTATAAATGCATTGATTCATAAATTAGAAGATTAAATTTTATAAATTTTTAAATATTTACGTTTGGAAAGGCAAAGGAGCTTGATTGAGACAATCTCCTTCACCCTTCAAACAAAGCTGTACGATCAATTAATGATTTTACAGAACACAAAGGAGCCCGTGCATATATATTTTACCATGAGAATTAGGATGAGTAAAGTATTACACACTCCAACATAATTTATAGGAGGAAAAAAATGAAAAAAGTATTAATGGCAACGTTAGCAATTATGCTAGTAGTTATGATGATGGTGGGAATGAGCGCATGTTCACCAGCAGAAGAAGCACCTATGAAGGAAGAGCCAGCAAAAGAAGAGGCTGCTTCTGAAGAAGCTCCTGCAGAGGAAGCAGCACCAACAACATGGACATCAGATGCTGGTAACGAGTATAATCTTGTTGCTAAAGAAGATATCGTTATTGGGTTCAACCAAGGATCAAACACTGTTGATTTCTTAAGAATGGTTGGAGAGAATATCGAAGAAATTGCTAACCAAGAAGGAATCAAGTTTATCTCTACAGAATCTAACTTTGATGTAGAACAGATTCTACCAAACATTGACAACCTACTTGCACAAGGTGCAAACGTAATCGTAGACTTTAACGTTAATGCTGAAGTTGGCGGAAACTTAGTTGACTACTGTGCTGCAAAAGGCGTTCCAGTAATCGGCGTAGACGTTCTTTATCCTTCACCAACTAATGATGAAACTTCGTGGTTCTTTGGTGCGAACAACCAGATGGCAGGCGAAACTGCTGGTGCTGGACTTGCTGAAGGCGTTAAAGAGAGATGGGGTGGAGAAATTGATCATCTTGTTTTACTCAACAACTCAGAAAATGGTGACCTTGTAATGTTGAGAACTTCTCAAATGCAAAAGGGTCTAATCGATGGCGGCATTGATGTTCCTGATGATAAAGTTACTGTGATTGAAATGGGTGGCGGTGGATCTGACACAACTGTTTCTGCTAACGAAAAGTTCACTGACTGGTTAGCAGCTCATCCAGATGCTACAAAAATTTGTGTTGGTGCAGTTAATACAGAAACTGGTCAAGGAGTCTTCTCTGCGACTGTTACATCTGACAGATCAGATCACGTTATGCTTGCTACAAACAACAACGGTAATCAAACTTTAGCAGCTTGGGAAACGCCAGATGCACAAGTATGGCTTGGTGGTGTAGTTTATAAGCCTGGTCAATATGGTGAGTATATCGTACCATTGGTTGAATCACTTTTAGCTGGCGAAAACCCAGATAAAATGACAACAATGGATCATGCATTCTTGACAATTAATGAAATTGATGCTGTTAGAGAAGAAATGGGTGTTAACTAGTATAAGTTAAACAAGAAAAGAATAACTAAATACTATCGCAGGCCTATTATATGGCCTGCGGTAAATATATAATTTGAAAATTTACGATTAATATGACGAAAAGTTATGACTGTGGAGGGAACATGGGTAACGAGTATATACTTCAAATGAAGCAAGTAGTCAAACAATTCCCGGGCGTATTAGCACTAGATAAGGTTGATCTTGATGTGAAACCTGGTGAGGTTATGGCGATTATCGGAGAAAATGGTGCTGGTAAATCGACATTGATGAAGATTATTTCAGGTGCACTTACAGCAAATGCTGGTGAAATTGTTTTGGACGGGAAAGTTGTTCCTGATAGCATGAAGCCTAAGGATAGAATGGATATCGGTATTGCTATTATCTATCAAGAGCTTAATTACTTGAACGATATGACGATTGCTGAGAACCTGTTTTTGGGAAGAACAAAAGTTAAAGGTCCATTTAAGATTGTGGACTATAAAAAAATGATAGAGGAATCAGAGGAACTGATGAAATCATTCGGCATGGATTATAGTGCTAGAACGATGATGAGTGAACTGTCGGTTGCAGAAAAGCAGATGATAGAGATACTTCGAGCGGTTTCAAAAGACGTTAAAGTGCTTATTATGGATGAGCCTACGTCATCGCTTAATGAGGTGGAAACAAGAAGACTCTTTGAATTTATTGTAGATTTAAGAGCAAAGGGAGTCTCAATACTATATATTTCACATAAACTTGAAGAAGTTTTCGAGTTGGCTGATCGTGTGCAGGTTATGCGTGATGGTAAAAAAGTTGGAGTCAAAGATATAAACGAAATCGATACATCTGAACTTGTTACTATGATGGTAGGCAGAGAAATTACTGATATGTATCCAAAAGAGGAATATGATATTGGTGAAACAGTGCTTAAAGTCGAAAACCTTACATGTCATATCGCTAAAGACATTTCTTTTGAAGTAAGACGTGGTGAAGTATTAGGGTTATTTGGACTGGTCGGATCGGGTCGAGTTGAGGCGGTTGAAGGACTACTTGGTATTAAAGCTATTGAGTCTGGCAAATTTACGCTTGAAGGAAAAGAGATTACAATTGACAATCCAATAGAAGCAAAAGGATATGGCATTGGTTATATTCCAAGTGATAGAAAACAAGATGGTCTTGTTTTAATTAATACGGTTAAAAATAACTTAACTGTAACCATTCTTGATCAAGTTAGCAAAATGGGCGTTTTGAGTTCAAAAGCTGAAAATGATTGTTGTAACACATGGATTGAAAAGTTAGGGATAAAGACGCCTTCAGGTCATGTTGAGGTAGATTCGCTTTCTGGTGGTAATCAACAAAAAGTTGTTATTGCAAAGTGGTTACTCACTAATCCAAAGGTACTGATTATGAATGACCCAACAAGGGGTATTGATGTTGGTGCAAAAGTTGAAATCTATAAGGTAATGGAAGAGCTTTGTAAAGAGGGTATATCAATCATAATGGTTTCTTCAGAGCTACCTGAAACAATGGGAATTACCGATAGAATGATGGTATTTGCAGATGGTCAAATTGTTGGTGAAATTAATAGAAATGAATATAACCAAAAAGATATATTACACTTGGCTGTAGGAGGTAACGAATAATGAGCAATGACGTATTAAAAATGGGTGAAAAACGCTCATTGAAGCAGCATGCTTCAAATATGGGGAATACATTAAGTCTGTTTATCGCATTAATAGTACTAGGGGTTGTATGGTCATTTATGACACCGCACTTCTTGACGATGACTAATATGATGAACGTTTTGATGTTTGCAGGTGCAATGGCAATTAGAGCTTCTGGTTTAACAGTTGCGATGATTATGGGAGGTCTTGACCTTTCACAAAATGCTAATGGGGCATTAACAGCGATTCTTTGTGCACTAGTCAGTGGTGCAGGCGCTCCTTGGTGGGCAGTTGTATTGATGGTTATTGCTTGTGGATTGGTGCTTGGTAGTATTAATGCTTCGCTTGTAACGTTTGCAAAGATTCCAGCGTTTATCACAACGCTTGCGACTATGCAGATATTTAGAGGTGTTGCATGGTTGATTTCTGACAGAACAATTATGATTATGGATCAAAATATTGTTAGGCTTGGTAGAGGCAGAATCGGTGGCGACGGCGGAGTATTTCCGATACTTGCTATCATTGCGATCGTGATTCTTTTAATCACATACTTTATCTTAAACTATACAACGTTTGGTAGACAAATATACATGGTAGGTGGAAACAAACAGGCGAGTTATCTTTCAGGGATCAACTCGAATAAAGTAACATTTATAGCTTTTGTATATAGTGGACTTATGGGCGCTATAGCAGGATTCTTACTTGCAGCTCAAGTTGGTGCGGCACTTCCACAGGGAAGTCAAGGAACAGAGATGGTGCCGATTGCGGCAGTTATTCTTGGTGGTGTTAGTCTTTCTGGTGGTAAAGGCAAGATATCAGGAACAATATTAGCGGTTCTCATTTTACAGATCATCACGAATGGTTTGCAGTTACAAGGAATCCCTCAGTACGTCCAATGGGTTGTTACTGGTGGTATCCTATTGGTTGCAGTATTCCTAGACGTTATCAGATCTGGAGCTTTAAGAAAACAATAACGATATAATTTCATAAATGGTTTTGCGCCTGAAAAGGTGCAAAACCAACCTAGTTATGCGGCGTATATTTTTTTTAGTAGAATTGGTAATATTACCACAACTGAAATTGATCAAAAGACTTGCATAACGGCATTTATGAAAAATTCTGGATTTGGGCATTAAAAAGAGAAAAAGGATATGCAATTAATTATGAGACTTGACAATGAAATGGAGAAAAGATTCAATCTGCAAAACTGGCTAGCAAACAGTGTGCGGGTGGAAAATTATAAAAATATTGCAACGATCTTGGAAATTGAAACAGCGGATGTTGTTTCTCACAATGGGAATTTATCACACCCAAAAGGTCAGTTGGTTTTAGAACAAAGAATTATAAAAAAAATGCTGAATATAAGTAGCAACCAATAAATACACAATTCAAGGAGTTAATGATGAGTAAAGAAAGTTTGAGAAAACCAAATAAGAACCGAATTATTGCTGCAATGAAAGGTGAACCACACGACAGAGTACCGCATTTTGAAGTAGCGATTGAAGATAAAGTTGTAAAAGCAATTTTGGGTAGAGATGCTGGTTCTACTTTGGCAGCATCAAGGGGTGCATCTGATAGTGCGTTCTTTTCTCCACCAATGGATCCACACGATTATATTGATATCGTAAACTATACAGGGCAAGACGTTATTGGATTTGAGTCACTTTGGACGCCACTTAAATATAAAGATGAAAATGGCGATTTACATATTATCAATGATGGAAGAGTCAAGAACATGGAAGATCTTGATAAAGCGATTTTACCTAACTGGGAGCATGATTTAGCACCAAGACAAAAGTATTGGGATGAATATAAAAAAGCGATTGAAGGCACTGATATTGGACTATTTTATCTAACAGGCGCATTCTTTCAATCATCATATGAATTCTTAGGCGGATTTACAGATTTCTTTATCGCACTATATCAAGACAGAGAATATGCAGAAAAATTGATGGATATCTGTGTTGAGTTTTACTTGCAAGCGATTGAACAGGCATTGGATGCTGGACTTACATTCTTATTTTTAGCGGATGATGTGTGCTTTAAACAAGGGACATTCTTAGATCCAGTTTTCTTTAAAGAGCTATGGTTACCGCGTATGAAAAAACTCGTGAAGCCTGCGAAGGATCGTGGCGTTCCTGTTATGTTCCATTCATGCGGTAATGTTACAGGCATATTCGAAGATATATTGATGGAGCTTGGTGTTGATTGTATTAACCCGATTGAGCCTTATAGCAATGATATATTTGAAATCAAGAAACAGTATGGTGACAGAATTGCTCTAAGCGGAAACATCGATATTGCTGGACCATTAGCTTTTGGAACACCAGAAGAAGTGGATGCAGAATGTAAAGAAAAATTAGGGAAATTGATGGTCGGTGGAAGATATATTTATTCGACTAATCACAGTATTATGAATGATATTCCACTTGAAAACTATGATGCGATGCTTGAAGCGATGTATAAATATGGTGTATACGATAACGACGAAAAATAGAGGTAATAGTAATGGATTATACAGTAATGAGCAATGTCCATGATGAGCAGGAGAGCTTATTTTCTATCAGTGTAACTGAAAATGATAAAAATAGATTAAGAGCACTTGCATCACGATGGATGCAGATTGCGACGAGCGATGATATAAAGATAAAGAAAAGACAATGGAAGTTGTTGCGTGATTTAAAGCCAGAAAGACCGATGATTCTTTTTGAAACATTTGCGGTTTCTGGGTTTGTGACGGATGAGCACTTATCATGTGAAGATGAATTTTTGAAGAATGTTGAACGGACGTTGGTTTATGGCATCAAGCAGTATGAAACGCTTGGTGATGACATTGTTTTAGAAGAATATTTTCGTATTCCATGGAAGATTCATAAGTCAGATTATGGCGTTCAAATTGTTGAACATCATGCGGATGACTCAATGGCTTATCTTTCAAATGCGCCAATTCATACGGTTGATGATTTAGATAAACTAAAAGAGCGGACATTTACGGTGGACAGAGAAGAGACGCTTGGCGTTAAAAATGCGATTGAAGAGATTTTTGGCGATATCTTGCCTATAAAGGTCGGTAACTATGACAATTTCTTAACGGATACTGGGTTTAATCCATTCACTGGTAATAACTTTATCGGAATATCAATGGATGCTTTTAAGTTGACTGGTAACGAGAATTTGATGATGTGGCCATTTGATAATCCTGATGCATTGCATCGTTTGATGAGACATTTGACTGACGATAGAATTAGATATTTTAACTGGATGAAGGATGAAGGGTTACTTACCTATAACAGCGACAATCAATTTGCTGGACCTTCGGGTTATGGGTATACGTCCGACCTTCCTGGTATCGATACTGAAAAATCACCAGACTTTAAAGATCTTTGGGTATGGGCAGAATCGCAGGAAAGTGCTGTGGTGTCTCCGCCAATGTTTGATGAATATTTCTTAAAATACATCGCTGAGATCGCAAACATGTTTGGTATGACTTATTACGGGTGCTGCGAAGCGGTGGATGATCGCCTTGAACTGATTAAAAAAGCGATTCCAAACCTTCGGACTGTGTCTGTTTCTGGATGGAATAATTTTGAAAAGGTTGCTGAAATACTTGGCAAAGATTACGTCTATTGTAGAAAACCAACGCCATCACATATCAGTTGTGATGGAGATTGGGAGTTGATGGAGAATGATCTTAAAGTGACGTATGATGCAATCAAAAAACATGGGTGTCCTGTTGAGCTTGTTGTAAGAGATGTATACGAAGTCAATGGTGATATTGCGCGATTGGCCGAGTGGGTTAAGTTAGCGAAAAAGACATTTGGAATATAAACTGGAGGATGACAGTGGAAAATTTAGATCAAAAGATGGGTCTTCTAGATGAAGATTTAAAAAGCAGAAATATTGACGTTGATGATGTTAAATCGGCGATCAAGAATATGGTAATTGAGTTGCCGTCTTGGGCGGTTGGAAACTCTGGTACACGTTATGGTACATTTAGAGATAAAGGTGCAGCGAGAACTGTTTGGGATAAGATTGACGATTGTGCTGAAATCCAGCGCGTGCTTGGAATCTGTCCAGTAATGGCGAGTCATGTGCTTTGGGATGTGACAGAAGATGGGCGCTATACGCCTGTTAGAGAGTATGCGGAAGAAAGAGGCATGCGAATTGGAACGGTACACCCAAACACTTTTGCTGGTCAAGAGTTTAGATTTGGAAGTTTATGCAGCCCGATCAAAGAGGTTCGTGAGCAAACAGCCGCTCACTTTAAAGATTGTGTAAAAATGGCAAGGGAGATGGGTTCAAAGGTGATTGGTATGTGGATTGCTGATGGAACAAACTATCCTGGTCAAGATAGCCTACGCGAGCGTAAACAGCGTTTGTTTGATGGGCTAAAAGTGCTTTATGATGAGCTTGATGATGATATGGAAATGGTTTTGGAATACAAACCGTTTGAGCCATTCTTTTACACATCGGATGTGCAAGACTGGGGGATGTCTAAGCTAATGTGCGATAAGCTGGGTGATAAGGCAAAAGTCTTGGTTGACCTTGGACATCACTTGGATGGCGTGAATATTGAGCAGATAATTTCGATATTACTTGACGAAGACAAATTGGGTGGATTCCATTTTAATAATAGAAGATATGCGGATGATGACTTGATTTCTGGAACGGTAAAACCGCTTGAAATGTTTATGATATTTAAAGAGATTGTTGATGCGAGAAAAGACGGTATCAATGCGGACATCACATATATGCTTGATCAATCACACAACATTGAGCCGAGTCTTGAGGGGATCATTTACTCTGTCATGAATATTCAAACGGCGTATGCAAAATCTTTGATTATTGATAGAAAGTCTTTGAAAGAAGCACAAGCTGCAAATGATGTTATCAAGACTAACAGAATTATTATGGAAGCGTTTAATACGGATGTTGAGCCACTGATTGCGACATGTCGTAATGAGATGGGTTTATCAGATGTTGATCCTGTTAACAACTACCGCAATGGCGGTTGGGCGAAGAAGATTGCTGAAGCGCGTGAAGATGACGGAATGAACACGCTTGGAGGTTGATGATGACAGGAAGAGAGCGAATTTTAGCGGCACTTAGAAGGCAAGAGCCAGACCGCGTGCCGACGATGGAGTGGGTGCTTGATCCTAAAGTGATTAACACGATGAATGGTGCAACCTCGCCAATGGAGTTCGTTAAAAAAGCGGGACTTGATGGCATTGCGGTTTCGCTTAATTATACGAAAGAAACGATTGATGATCGCCACTTTTTAGATGAATGGGGCATCACACGGGTATCATATGATGATTACCCGAACCCTGTTGGGCATCCAGTTAAGAGCATGGATGATTTTAAAAAATTAGTTATACCAGACCCTGATGCGCAACATCGCTTTGACAGTATAAAAAGCGCGTTGGAGATATCGGATGGGCAAGTAGCAGTTGTTGCACGGGTTAAAGATACATTTTCACAACCAAGGGATTTGATGGGGTTTGAAGACTTCTTGATGGGGTTTTATCTGCAACCTGATTTAATCGACGCTTTGATGCAAATGTGCGTTGATCATAGCACAGCGATTGCGAGAAACTTGGTTGAAATTGGCGTTGAAGCGATCGTGATTGGTGATGATATTGCCAATGATACTGGGCTTTTATTGCGACCAGAAATGTATATGAAACAAGTATATCCGTACTTTAAAAAATTGGTTGAGAACTTCAAGGACTTAGGTCTTTTGGTAATAAAACATTCGGATGGCGATCTAAATGCGATTTCGGATGAGCTGGTTGATACTGGGCTTGATTGCCTTGATCCAATTGATCCGATGGGTCATATGAATATGGCTGTAATGAAGAAAAAGTATGGCGATCGGATTGCTTTTAAAGGCAATATAGATTGTGTCAGCACGCTGGTTGATGGGTCATTAGAAGATGTCAGATCTGAAACAGCACAGTGCATATTGGATGGAAGCATCGGTGGTGGGCATATTATCTCATCAAGCAACTCGATCCATGCTGGGATTAATCCTGAAAATTATGCCTACTTCTTGGCGTGTGTAAAAGAGCTGGGCCAATATCCAATTGATACAGTGAAACTGAACAATATTATTGGTAACTAGTGTTTTATAGTTACATATGAAAACTGAAATAGGACAGATGCGATTTAAGTACTAAAATCATGATTCATTTGTTGCCTCCGGAATAAACAAGTAATCGCAATTTATTTTCTATCCACGCGCATCTGTATTTCGTTTTCACACGCATAAATGGTTTCGTTTGTACATAGCATCAATGAATGAAAGACCGCAGAATCATGGGATTACTAATTGTTTTTACGGTCTAGCAATATGCATAAAATTTATGGAGGTTTCGATATGATGAGAGCAGCATTTAAAATGAACTTAAACGAAGGGTGTGCAGCTGAGTACAAAAAAAGGCATGATGAAATTTATCCAGATCTTGTAAAAGCGTTGGAAGATGCAGGTGTGTACGATTACTCAATATTCTTAGATGAGGAAACAAATACGTTATTTGCATTTCAAAAGTTGACAGATGATAATACGGCTGCCAAATTGCCAGAGCTTGATATCGTGCAAAAGTGGTGGGCGATGATGTCGGATATTATGGAATATAACGATGATAATACGCCAGTTGCGATTGGATTAAAAGAAGTATTTCATATGGACTAAGGAGAAAACAATGAAACATATTGCATTTGACCTTGGCGCTGAAAGCGGCCGAGCGATTATTGGACAAATTATAGATGGTAAACTTGAGATGGAGGAAATTCATCGCTTTAAAACGCAAGGAATTTATGTAAATGGTTCTTTTAGATGGGATGTATATCGCTTATTTGCCGAGTTAAAAGAGGGACTAAAACAGTATGCAATAAAATATGGTGATGAGCCATGTACAATGGGCGTTGATACATGGGGCGTTGATTTTAGTTTTATCGATAAAAATGGAAAGCTATGTGGGATTCCTTATCACTATAGAGATTCAAGAACGGTTGGAACGAGCGAATATATCGATAAAGAACTGGGTCTTGATACTCTTTATAATATGACTGGTGTTCAGCAGATGGAGCTAAATTCTCTAAATCAGATAATTGCCGCAAAAAACACTGGGGAGAGTGTTTTTGATGTTGCCGACAAATTGCTCTATATTGGCGATATACTGCATTATTTTTTGTGTGGCACTGTAAAGAACGAGTATACCATTGCGACAACATCCAATATGTATAACGTGATGGATTCGTGTTATGAAGATCGTATATATGATGTTTTTGGTATTGAAAAGAAACTACAAACAGATATCTCTTTTGCTGGAGACACTCTTGGAAAAATTAGAGAAGATCTCGCTTCTGAAATGGGCATTTCACCGAAGTGCACGGTTATAAGTCCTGCTGTCCATGATACGGCAAGTGCAGCGGCGGCGATACCTGCAGAGTCTGGTAATGTCGCGTATATTAGTTCTGGAACATGGTCATTAACAGGATTGGAATTGGATGATGCTGTGGTCAATGAGCAATCAAGAGCGCTTAATATCGCTAACTACGGTGGTGTTTTAGGTAAAAAACTGTTTATCAAAAATGTTATGGGTTTATGGCTTATTCAGCAATGTAAAAAACAATGGAATATCAGTGAGCCAGATTTAGAATATGGAGAAATCGTAAAACGTGCACAAAAGGCGCAACCATTTTGCGGTTATATTAATCCTGATGACAGTAGTTTTCTAAACCCTGATAATATGCCAAAGGCTATATGTGACTTTTTAGCAAAGACGGGTCAAACGGCACTGGAAACAGATGATACAGGTCAGATTGCTCGTATTGTATTTGAATGCTTAGCGCTAAAATATCGCTTTTCATTTGAGGGGCTGAGCGGCGCTGCTGACAGGAAGTTGGATGCACTGAATATTATTGGTGGTGGCGTACAAAACAAGATGCTGAGCCAATTTACAGCAAGTGCACTGGGCGTAAAAGTTGTTGCAGGACCGATTGAAGCAACAGCGATCGGTAACGTTTTGATGCAGGCGTATGGCAATGGTGAAATTAAATCATTAAATGAACTTAGATCAATTGTAATAAATACGTTTGAACCAGAAGAATACATGCCGTTAGATGAAAATAAATGGGAAGAAAGCTATAAGATGTTTTGTGAAATTTGCATGCTTAAGAAAATGAGGGATCGTATGTAATAGATTTATGATGCTTACTCATTCTGCGTTTCGATTGATTGAAGCGTGGAATGAGTGGTTGCTTAATCTAAGTGTTGCCATTTTTTTCGATAGGTTAAGGGTGTATCAAACACACGATTTTTGAAAAGATTGATAAAATGACTGACGTTTTCTATTCCGATTTTCTCTGATATTTCGTGTATAGATATGGAGGAAGATCTGAGCAATTTTTTTGCAAGATCAATACGAAGACGAATATGATACTCATTAATTGAAACACCGTAATATTTCTTGAATTCACGTGAGAGGTGATACTTGCTTACACTAAATTGCGATGATAAATCGTCCAAAGAAAAAGAATCTAAATAGTTTCTTTCAATATGGGATGAAATATCTTGAAGATAATTTGGAATTGTAGAGGTTGGTATTAGCATTGACGCAGAGCTACTGAGTAAATCGGTCAGTAAAGATACGATCAATTTTGAGCACATAAGTTCAGCCTTTGGCGAAAAGGTTTTGTTATACTCAATAATCTCGAATATTGTAGATCTAAAAGTTTCTGGGTCTTGGAGATTGACAACAGTAGGACAGTTTTTATTAAAGAGTGAATAATAATTATCAGTATTAGAGCCTTGAAAATGAAGCCAACAAGTTTCCCAATTTTCTTCAGAGGTGGTCTTGTAATAGTTATATTCCATACAGTCGATAAAAAATGCTGTTCCTGGAGTAAGTGCAAAAGTTTTATCATCATACTTAAGCATGCCAGAACCTGACAAAGTATAGAGAATTAAATAGGAATTTAGGTTTTCGCGTTCTGTATAATATTGTGAATGGCATTTAAAAAAACCAGTTTCTTGAACATAAAAAAAAGTGGATTTCGCCGTGATGCTTGGCGTGGCGTGGAGCCAACAGGAATCCTTTTCTACATCGTAATTATATTTTTCTAATAAATGTTTCATATGCATCTCCTTAGGAGCAAGATAATTATATTTTAGAGCAAGCATGCTAATTGTTTATCGTTTTGCATTGGTATATATTTTATATATAGCAAGGGATTCACTGTGAACTGATATAAGTATATCAAGTATTGTTTGCAACGGCAACAAGCAAATATAAATAAATTATCAGTAACTAGCAGTGAAATTAATCGATTAGTATCTTGATATAAAGGTAATGCCATTTATGTAAGCGTTGATTCAAGGATAATGGTTTTGCTTCAATGAAGATACTTAAAACAATTGCTAATCAATAAAGAGCGTGTGAGTTGCAAATTGGGTATGCCAATTATACTGACATTTTACTTTAAAAAAAAGGAGTGCAAAATGCTTGTAAAAAAAGAAAAGAAACCGAGAATTGGTGTATATGGGGTTGGTCTAAAAGCGTATTGGGCACAGTTTGATGGGCTTGAAAGTAGGTTGGACCACTATACGTCATTTATTTCCGATAGGCTAGAGTCGCAAGGTGAAGTCTTTAACTTTGGTATGGTGGACGATGAAATAAAAGGTGCAAAAGCTGGAGAGTATTTTAACGCAAATAACGTAGATATTATTTTCTTATATTCTGCGACATATTGTACGAGTTCTTGCGTGCTGCCAGTACACCAGAGATGCACAGCGCCAGTTGTAATATTGAACTTACAACCAACAGCACAAATGAATTACTTGCATACGGGAACAGGTCAATGGCTTGCACATTGTGGCTCATGTCCTGTGCCAGAATTTACAAGTGCATTTGAGCGATCTGGCATTGAATATCGCATTGTTAATGGTTTATTAGGTTTATCAGAAACACCGCAAGATTCTGAGACTGATGAAAATACTGCTGGCAGAATTGAAGCGGTTGATGCGTGGACAAAGATTATTGAGTGGGCGAAAGCGGCAAAGGTTAAGCGTAATTTACAAGGCGCAAGATTTGGGTTTTTAGGTAACAACTATTGCGGAATGCTGGATATGTATAGTGATTATACGATGCTTTCAGCGCAACTTGGGTTGCATGTAGAACTGCTTGAGATGTGCGATCTTGAAAAACACTTTAAATCAGTAAATGATAATGAAGTTAAAGAAAAAATTCATGAGATCAATCAATTTTTTGAAATATCTGGAGATTCTCCATCTGATCCAATTGCTAAAAAACCGACGACAGAGCAGTTAGAGTGGTCGGCAAAAGTTGCTGTTGCTCAAGAAAAGATGGTTTTGGAAAATGATTTAGACTCATTAACATATTATTATCATGGAAACAATGACAACTATTATGAAAGAATTCAAGGTGGATTTATCGTTGGCCATTCATTCCTAACAGCAAGCGGAATTCCATGTGCAGGTGAAGGTGATTTGAAAACGGCAGTTGCGATGAAGGTATGTGACATCCTTGAAACGGGTGGAAGCTATACAGAAATAGTTGCGGCTGATTACAATTTTAATACGATGATTTTGGGACATGATGGTCCTTTTCATATAAAGATTTCTGATGGAAAACCAGTGCTTCGCGGTATGGGGTTATTCCATGGTAAAAAAGGGAGTGGGGTCTCTGTTGAAGCGAATGTTAAGACGGGTGATGTTACAACGTTAGGCGTTACGCAGATGCGTGATGGTAAGTTGAAAATGATTATTAGTGAAGGCGAAGCAATTAATGAACAGACGCTGATGACGGGTAATACGTCAACACATGTACGTTTCCCACTTAAACCTGCTGATTATATGGACAAATGGTTTAAGCAAGCACCAACTCATCATTGTGCGTTATCGGTTGGACATAATAATGAATTATTCAAGAAAGCTGCTGATTTGCTTAATATTGAATCAGTAACTGTATAAAAAGGAGCGATATATGAGAGATTTAGATTTGATCCAAAAGAAATATGAGCTTGCAAAAGCGGAGTTTAAAAGCTTTGGTGTTGATGTTGAAAAGGCTATGAAACAGCTTGATAAAACTTCTGTTTCGCTTCATTGCTGGCAAGGCGATGATGTTAGAGGATTAGAAGGCGATGCTGGTGATTTGACTGGTGGGATTATGTCCACTGGGAATTATCCTGGTATTGCAACGAATATTGGCGAGCTAAGAATGGACGTTGATAAAGCAATGTCGTTACTTCCTGGTAAGCAAAAGCTTAATATCCATGCGATGTATCCTGACTTTGATGGGAAACAGCCTGATAGAGATATGTTGACGGTTGAGCACTTCCAAGGTTGGATTGATTGGGCAAAAGAGCGTGAGATGGGCTTGGATTTTAATCCAACTATTTTCTCTCATGACATGATGAAGGATGGCATGTCTATGTCGCATCCTGATGCGGGGGTTCGAAAATTTTGGATTGATCATACGATTGCAACGCGTGAAATCTCTCATGAAATTGGAAAACAATTAGGCGTTAAATGCATCAATAATATCTGGCTTGCAGATGGAATGAAAGATACTCCTGCGGACAGAACATCATATAGAAGAAGGTTAAAAGATTCGTTGGATGAGGTTTTTGAAAAATCATTTGATGATAATCATTTAGATTGCGTAGAATGTAAACTTTTCGGAATCGGTTCAGAAAGTTTTGTTCCTGGTTCGCACGAATTTTACATGGGTTATGCGATAGAAAAAGGCATTGGACTTACGCTAGACTCTGGTCATTTCCATCCGACAGAGACTATTTCTGATAAAATCGGATCTGCATTATTGTATGTTGATGAGATTCTGCTACATGTATCTCGTGGTGTTAGATGGGATTCTGATCATATCGTAAATCTTACTGATGATACTAAGGCGATTGCAAAAGAGTGTATCCAGAATGGAACGGATCGGATTCATATGGGGCTTGATTTCTTTGATGGTAGCATTAACCGTTTGGCTTCATGGGTGATAGGAACACGTGCATTCCAAAAAGCTTTATTGATTGCTTTGCTTGAACCAAAAGGCGTTGTCGAAGCAGAGCAGAAGATGGACTTTACAGTACGTCTGGCATTGATGGAAGAAGCAAAACAACTGGACTGGGGTTCGGTTTGGGATATGTATTGCATTAAAAGCGGTGTACCAGTTGGATTTGATTGGCTTGCTGACGTAAAGCAATATGAAACTGATGTGCAATTAAAAAGATAGGAGAAATATTATGAATTCAAGAGAAAGAGTGTTAAGAGCTTTAAAAATTAAAGAGGGCATGCCTGATAGAATACCGATTCAATTCGATTTGTGTCGGCAACTGCAAGATCATTTTGGTAAGGAATTGGGTATTGAATCCAAATATACGAAGAATATCTTTGAAGATGTGACGTATCGTATCAGTGGAAATGAAATCAGGTTAGCGATGGGTAGTGATGTTGTGTTGGTTGGCGCGCAAGAAGCCGAAAGTTTTGTATCGAAAAAATTTTATGATGGCACATGGCTAAATGAATATAATATGCGCATGAAACAGGGTGACATTTATGTTGAAGTAACGGATTGCCCATTGAAAGATGCAAAAACGAAAGGGGATGTGGATGCGTTTAACTGGCCAGATGCGACGGATGTTAGTCGATATATTGATGCTGAATATTATATTGATAAATATAAGGAAGATTATTTTGTAATCGGCGATATTGAAGTTACGATCTTTTCACTAGCACAGCAGTTGGCGGGTATGGAAAAAATACTGATCGACATGGCGATGGGAGAAGAGTATCTTGATTATCTGTTTAAAAAATGCGGGGAGTTTCAAACGAAAATTGGTCTTGAGCTGATTAAACGTGGTGTTGATGCGATTTGGGTTGGAGATGATTTTGGCTCACAGAGTAGTCTTTTATTCTCACCAAAGATGTTCCATGAAAAATTAGTGCCGTATTATAAAAAGATGCTGGATACGTTCAAGGAAGCAAATCCAGATATCGTTTGTATTTTGCACTGTGACGGAGCGGTGAAAGAATTGCTTAGCGCAATCAATGATATTGGATTTACGGTATTTAATCCAGTTCAACCGGGCGTACCGGGTCATGGTGTGCACGAAGTTAAGGATGGATTTGGCGACATTTTTGCTTTTTGGGGTGCGATTGATCAACAATATCTGTTGCCACTTGGAAGTGACGAAGAGCTTGAAGCGGACATAAAAGAAAAGTGTGAGGTTCTTGGTGCTGACGGAGGTTATATGATTGCTCCAGCTCATATTATGCAAGTTGATGTTAAACCTGAAAGGGTGCAATTATATATTGATTTGTGTAAAAAACATGGGCAATATTAATTAAACGAAATTGACAAGAAATAATTTAGCACAGCTTCTTTTGAATTAAGAGGCTGTGCTGGTTTTGAATAAGGGGGAACATTATGTTCAATAAAGAAAAAAAATGCATGACAGCTATTTCGCAGTATTGTGGAAATAGGGTGGATTACGTTCAAGGCGGTGGTGGAAATGCCTCGTATAAACTTGATGATAAATTGATGGCGATTAAGGCTTCTGGTTTCTCTCTTGCGGATGTTCAAGATGAGCAAGGGTATGTAACGGTTGATTATGCTAAAATAAAATCTGATTATGCTACGCTTCGAAAAAAAACTGGCGTAGATATTGAAGCTGAAACATTAAAAATTAATTTGGAAAGCATATCGTTACTTGAAGGGATGGAAAATTTACGCCCTAGCGTAGAAGTTGGATTTCACGCGTATTTAGCAAGAGCTGTTATTCATACGCACTCAGTACAATCCAATATGCTATGTTGCTCTGAAAATGGCAGAGAATTAGCAAAAACTATATTTGATGGTTCGGACCTTGGATATGTTTATATTCCGTTTATAAACCCAGGGTTTAGGCTATCTAAACACGTTGAAGTTGAGTGCGAGAAGTATATTGCGCAGAATGGAAAACGTCCAGAACTAATTTTTATGGAAAGTCATGGCATGATTGCATCTGATGATGATTACACAAGAGCGATTGAATTCCATGAAGAAGCAAACATTATGATAAATGACTACTTTAAGTTGGTGGATTTTCCTGTGCCAAGTGTAGAAAAATGTGGTGAAGATTTTGTAAGCACAACTCCGTTTGTGACTCAGTTTATTAAAGACTTTGGTGCAGATGAGAAATATTTTGAAGACACATTGCTCTATCCCGACCAGATGGTTTATCAAGGGGATAATCTTGGAAAGACGATTTTGATTGATGTAGATAAAGGACAGATTACATATAAGATGAGTGAAAATCAAGCGAAAACGGTTGAAGAAGTTTTGCTTGGGGTTATGTATATTATTTCAGAAATTAAGCGCACGGGACTGGACCTTAAACTGCTTTGTGATGAGGGCGTGGACTTTATCCAAAATTGGGAAAGTGAGAAGTATCGGGCGTCACTCGTTAAGTAGTTGGCTTTGGAATGATCGTTGATCTAACACAAGAAGATGGTATTAATGATACTGATATTGAAAGAAATGCTAGTGGATTCTAAATGAAGCGAAAAAAAATACAATGTAGCGTGACTATGATTCTTACTGCATCTAAAGCGCGATATATCGAGCAGATGCAAAATTATATGCGTATACGCAGAGGGAAAGATGAATATGAAAAAGATAAAAATGAAAAAGAAAAAGAAAAAAACATGAGATTATCTACACGCTTATTCTTAAGCTTTGCGTTGCTATTAGGTTTATTAGTAATCGTCGTAGTCATAGAATTAAACGCAATCAGAAATTTGCGATCAAGTACAGATCGACTGGTAAATGCAGAAGCGATAAATTTGAGTACACAATTAACACGGCGTTGGACATTGGATTATTATATTGCGCATTCAGATGAATCAGCAACGCATGTAAAAGAAAACTATCAAAACACAAAGACTGCAATGGATGAAGGGCTCGATATTTTCAAGCGTGTTGACGATAAAAGTATGTTGGATACAATGAAAGCGGATCTCGATTTATACAATGAGTCATTTGTCAGGTTGAAGGATTTTGCCGATCAAAATGATGCATATTCTGCCGATATGGTTAACAATATAAATGAAATTTTAGATGAATTAAATCGAATCGCTGTGGAGCAAGAAAAAGGTTTTGCGGATTTTTCTAACACGTACGATGACATTGACGAAAGTAAGATCGTGAATGTGCGTAACTTGGTTGACCAAATGAAAGATGAGTATTCAGAAGTTGTTAATTCGCATAAGGCGGCTAAATCCGCACAAAATGTAATGATTGCTGAATTGAGATATTTCCTTCTGCAAGATAATGATTTTGATGGGCAAGTATATACCAGATTGAGTAGCTTAAAGTCACAATGTGATGCGCTATACGTCAATTTTGACGATCCTGCTGATAAAGAGGCGGTCGCAGACCTTAAGAACAATATCCATGATTTTGTTTCAAAATATGAAGCATACAAGGATTTGTTGGATTCACAAGATGCTGAAAAAGCGATTATGGGTGATTTAGCACTGAGCATTACAGAGTCGAGCGAAGCGTTAGCGCGTGCTCAAGTGGAAACGATGCAAGAGGATATGAATACCACTTCTTTCCTTGCTTTAATCATCGGTGTTATTAGCATTATCGTCGGACTATTGCTTGCAATTTTTATCACGCGCGGCTTGGTTAAACAATTGTCGGGGAGTATGAATAAACTGTCCAATTCTGCAACGCTTGTTTTATCCGCTTCGACACAATTAGCGGGCGCAGGCCAACAGCTTTCTGAAGGTGCTTCGGAACAAGCGGCTTCAATAGAGGAAACATCGGCAACAATGGAAGAAACAGAATCCATGGTCAAACAAAATGCAGCGCACACAAAACAAGCAAATGGGTTGTCAGAAGAAGCGATTGAAGCGGCTTCCTTTGGCTCGAGTAAAATGCGAGATATGACAAAGTCTATGGATGAACTTAAAAAATCAAGTGGAGAGATTGCTAAGATCATTAAAGTCATTGATGAAATTGCTTTCCAGACAAATATGCTCGCACTAAACGCAGCAGTTGAGGCGGCAAGAGCAGGGGATGCTGGGCTGGGATTTGCGGTAGTAGCAGAGGAAGTTCGAAATCTTGCTGCAAAGAGTGCCAGAGCAGCAAAGGATACGGCAGAAATTATTGATCGAAATATCGTGCTTTCAGAGCAGGGTGTGATAATAAGTGGGGATGTTGGGGTTTCGCTTGCAGAAATAATGGATAAGACCAAAGGTGTTAACCAAATAATGAGTGAGATTGCAGCAGCCAGTGAAGAGCAGGCAAAAGGGACATCTCAAGTAACACAAGCAATTGGTCAGATGGAGAAAGTTGTGCAAACGAATGCAGCTACGGCAGAGGAAAGTGCGGCTTCGGCGGAAGACTTGCAGATACAGGCAAAGAATCTTGAAGGTGTTGTATTTGATCTGAATATATTGGTGAAAGGTACAGATTCTAAAGCTAAAAAAGCAAAATTGATTGGCGATTCAAACGCAAATTTAGACGAAGAAAATAGTGAGTCAGTACAGGAATTGACAGTTAGCGATTTGCCTGTATCTGAAAAACTTATAATATCGCACGATGATATAATACCTCTAGAAACTGATGATGATTTTTAGACTTAAAGAAATGGGATCCCTTTATTTAAGGAGTGAGTAATGAAAATAAATAAGCACACACACTACCGATTTGATGATTATATATATATTGAAGAAGTTCAGAATATTAATAATCTGTTTTTCCAATCAAAAGGGATTGCAACGATATTTGATAAGATAACCGATGTTATTGCTACAGTTAACGACAAGGGCGTAATTGCATATATTAGTCCTAATGTTGAAAAATGGTTTGGCTGGTCGTGCGAAGAACTTATTGGGAAAATATGTTTTTCTTATATTCAAACAGATGAATGTGCTGGAATAGAGTCTGGGTTAAAAGAATTGATTAAGATGCCGAATGAAATTAGAACATTTGAATGTAAATTTCGATGTTCTAATGAGGAGTATAAAGATGTTGAGATGTCATGGATCAATTTGCTTGATGATAAGAGTGTTGAAGGGGGTTTGCTTAATTTTCATGACATTTCAGATAGAATAAAACTAGAAAAAGAAAAAGTGGAGACTGATTTAATTATCCGTAACCTACAAAAACTCGAGTCGATTGGGATGCTTGCAAGCGGAGTAGCTCATGAAATTAACAACCCAATCAATGGTATCTTAAATTACGGTCAGATTATTCTAGAAGCTGAGCCGAATAATGCAGTTATAAATGAATATGCACAAGAAATTATTCATGAAACCAATCGTGTATCAGAAATTGTTAAGAATCTCTTGAATTTTTCTCGGAAAAGCGACCAAAATCATACCTATGTCAATATTGAGGATATTATTTTACAAACACGTTCTTTAATAAAAACGATTATTGAGCATGACCAAATTGAGTTTGCAGTGGAAATAGCGGAAGATACACCTCGTATTCAGTGTCGGAGTCAACAGATTCAGCAGGTAATTATGAATTTGTTAACCAATGCACACGATGCGCTAAATGAAAAATATTCTGGTTATAATGAAAATAAGATCATGCAATTAAGATATAGTCAGATAAATATAAATGATAGGGAATGGCTCGAAATTATAGTGGAAGACCATGGTAGTGGGATACCTGATGATATTAGTGAGAAAATATTCGATCCGTTTTTTACAACGAAGGTCAAGGGGAAAGGCACTGGGCTGGGACTCTCAATCAGTAATGATATTGTAAAAGAGCACAATGGTGAAATGAAAATTGAAACAGAAGCAGGTCAATATACGAGATTTATTTTACATTTGCCATGTGATAATGGGTGGTGTATTACCAATACATAAAAATAGAATGAAGTAGAAGAAACAAAAGAACCTATTACTATTTCTTGGCTTACTGTTTAAGGAAGATTTACACTCGTTTACGAAGAAATTTTTTCACCTTTTTTTAACCAATCAAATACAGTGTTTAGATAAGAAACACAGTAAAACTTGGTCTAAAACACTTTATCGACTAACAAAAAAGGTGAAAATCAACAAATATGCGCATACACTTTATTGGGGCAAGGTCACCAAGTCCAAAGAATATGCGGTTGGATAGGAAAGTTACAATATAACGCTTATAAAAGGATGTTCTGTTTGATGGAATGTCCTTTAAATTGTATCGTCATCATTTGCATAGTAATTGATGTTCTTACTTACTGATATTAATTTGATATTAAAAAATCTTGAAACATCAGATAATATGAATAATACAGCTAAAAACGTATATAAAAAACCATATAAACTAAACATACAAGTTTAAGTATAAAATGGATTTATCGAGTGGGAGTAACGAAAATTTTATTCGTAGTAAGTCGTAGTGAGTTTATATGATACGTATTATTTAAAAATCAAATTAATATCTGTATTATCAAAGGTTTTGGAGAATTTTTAATATCAGTGCAATATCAAAATTTGGATTATATTTAAGAATACATCGGTGTTTAGCTGATGTATTTTTTTATTCCACTGTTCTCTTATATTTTAACACCTCATAGACAACAAAGGTGGTTTGGTGAAGTTCGTTAACGCTTTTACGCCCGATAAAATGTAAAATAAGTACATTATTTGCTTGTAATTTATGTGCGAATGGGTATAATTAAAATAGAGGTGATGAAATGTATCGTAATGCTATGAGTAGTTTGAAAAAGTGGAAAGATAAAAAGAATAAAAAGCCATTGGTTATTAGAGGAGCTAGACAAGTCGGAAAAACGTGGTTGATGAAAAAGTTTGGTGAGACCTCATATGAGCAAGTAGTTTATATTAGTTTTGATAATAATCAGCAGATGAAAACATTATTTGAAAAAGACATGCGTACTCAGCGAATTATTACAGGTATTGAATTATATGTTGGACATAAAATAAATTCGGATGAAACGCTACTAATTTTCGATGAAATCCAAGAGGTGCCAAAAGCGTTGACAGCACTAAAGTACTTTAATGAAAATGCACCTGAGTATCAGATTATATGTGCTGGTTCGTTACTTGGAGTAGCCTTGCATCAAGGTACTTCATTTCCTGTAGGTAAAGTTGAATTTATGGATTTATACCCTCTATCTTTCATGGAGTTTTTAAGAGCAATGGGCAAAGAACAATTTGTTGAATTGATTGAACAAAGTAACTTTGATATGGTAACGACTTTTAAACAAGAGTACATTGATTTGCTGAAATATTACTATTATGTAGGTGGAATGCCAGAGGTTGTTGCCAACTTTTCCGAAAACTTAGACTTTAATGAAGCTAGAGAAATTCAAGAGAGAATACTAATGGCATATGAACAGGATTTTTCTAAACATGCGCCAAATGAAGTGATACCGAGGATTAGAATGCTTTGGAATAGCATTCCATCGCAGTTAACGAAGGAGAATAAGAAATTTATATATGGATTGATTAAAGAAGGGGCGAGGGCTAAAGAGTATGAAATGGCTATGTTGTGGCTAATAGATTGTGGACTGGTTCATAAAGTTCAACGTGTCACTGCGCCAAGTCTACCCCTTAAAGCTTATGAAGATTTAAAGGCATTTAAATTATTTATGTTAGATGTAGGATTATTATCCTGTATGGTTAGGTTGAATCAATCTGTATTATTAAATGGAAACGAATTGTTTAAGGAGTTTAAAGGTGCTTTGACAGAACAATACGTGTTGCAACAATTTATGACGATAAAGCATATGGACACTTATTATTGGACAAATAACCGAGGTAGTGCTGAAATAGATTTTTTGATTGATACAGGGAAAAAAATCATTCCAGTTGAAGTTAAAGCAGAAACAAACCTCAAAGCCAAAAGTCTTAAAAGTTATTTTGACAAATATAATCCTCAGACTTCAGTTAGAACAGCGATGCTCGATTATAAAAAGGAAGGATGGCTCGTTAATATACCCTTATATGCTATAGAATTATTGGAAAACGATATCTGACATGAATAGTCTATTGATATTAATTTGATATTAAAAACTTGTGAAACACCGAATAATATGAATAATATGGCTAAAAACGCATATAAAATACCGTTGAAACTAAACAAATACGTTTAAGTTACGTTTGGATTTATCGAGTGGGAGTAATGACTAGTTTTGTCGATAAATTGACATATCTAAACTTGATGACTATAATAATATTATATATTAAATTAGTCGGAGTTGTCGATATGGATTATATTAAAAGAAATATAGAAGAAACGCTAAAAAAAGCTGAAAAGATGTTTTCATCTGTATTAGTAACTGGAGCAAGACAAGTAGGTAAAACTACACTTTTAAGAAAAGTTAAAGGGGATATTAAGTATCTAACACTTGATGATCCTTTTATGCTTAATACTGCACTAGATGATGCTGGTAGCTTCTTTAAAAACTCACCGCCACCGGTTATTGTCGATGAAATTCAATATGCACCTGATCTTTTTAAGTATATAAAAATGATTGCTGATGAGAGCAGAAAAAAAGGTCAATTTTATTTAACTGGTTCACAGCAATTTCATATGATGAAGAACGTTAGTGAATCACTGGCAGGGCGAATTGGCATTATCAACTTGTTAGGTCTATCTTTACGTGAAATACAAGGTGTGGATTTTAACAAGTCATTTATTCCTAATGATGATTACTTTAAATCAAGAACAGAAACTTCTAAAGCAATTGATTATAAAAAAGTTTGGGAGATCATTCATAAAGGCTCTATGCCAGCTATGTATGATGAAAATGCTGATTGGCAAATGTTCTATGCGATGTACACAAAGACATATATTGAGCGAGATGTCAAAGAGCTAACAAAGGTAAGGGATGAGCAGAAATTTATTAAGTTTATGATCGCTCTTGCCGCTAGGACATCGCAGATGCTTAATCTAACATCAGTTGCAAATGATGTTGGAATTACAGTACCGACAGCTGATAGATGGCTTTCTATTCTTATATCATCTAATATCGTTTATTTATTGCAACCATATCACAACAACATTACTAAGCGAACAGTAAAGACACCGAAGTTGTATTTTTTGGATACAGGGCTTGCTACATACCTAACAAGATGGACAACACCTGAAGTGTTAGAAGCTGGGGCAATGTCAGGAGCATTTTTTGAGACTTTTGTCGTGGCAGAAGTATTAAAAAGTTATTACAATGCTGGAATTTTAGTACCACCGCTTTATTATTATCGTGATAAAGATAAGAAGGAGATAGACATTATTATAGATCAGGATAATACACTTTATCCTATCGAGGTTAAAAAGAGCAATAGCCCTAAAAAGGAGTTTGTTAAGAATTTCTCAGTGTTAACGAAGATTGCAGGCAAGCAAATTGGTATGGGAGCTGTTATTTGTCTGTATGATAATATAATTAATTTAGACAAGGATACCATAATAGTTCCGATTAATTTTTTATAAATATAATTTAAGGTTAAGGTATTTTGTGCGCCTTGATCACTATGGAATATTAAACTACCTTTAATTCTATAATTAAGAGATGTTTGAGAGCATCTCTTTTTTTTATTGCATAGTATAATGCTCTTATAAGAATTTACAAAATATGATATAATATGCAATATTACATCGGAGGTGAATGTTAAGCATGGATACAGAAAAAATTCTTAAAAAGCTATCTGATACAAAATCCATAACTGAGTTTTTGCAAGAAAACAAAGAGCAATTTAATCTAGCATCGATAGGTGATTATATTGAGCTTGAAATCAAAAATAAGAAACTTACAAAAGCGAGTATTATAAGAAAAAGTGGAGTAAATAAACGGTTTTTCTTTGATATATTATCTGGAAAGAAAACCCCAAACAGAAGATACATTATTAGAATCTTTTTAGCACTCGATATTGATTTTGCTGATGTACAATGGTATCTAAAAGCATGTGACTATCCTCAGCTATATGCAAAAAATAAGAGAGATAGTATTATTATATATTGCCTTAATAAAAAAATATGTGTTGATGAGTGTAATAGAATGCTGAATAGAGTTGGCTTGGAGAATTTAGGTTTTGAAAATGTTTGAGCAAAAAGGATATAAATATTGTCATCATATTTCAACTGGCGGTGAAGGTGAAGTTCATCTTGTAGAAAAAGATGGCGTTTTTTATATCGCAAAAATCTTCAATAAGCTTGAAGAGAATTCGATTAAGCTTTTAGAGCATATCAAAGAAATAAAAGCACCAAACGTTCCAAAAATATGTGAAATATATAATCACAATGACAATACAATTCTAATCAGGCAGTATATTGATGGACACACGCTATATGATGAAATTAAAAAAGAGGGTATGCTTTCCTTTGAAAGAGCAAAGTTTATTACTCTGAAAATCTGTGAAACGTTGAACACATTTCATAATCTAAAACCAAATCCAATAATCTATAGAGATTTAAAACCAGAAAACATAATGATATCAAATAGCGGAGACGTTTTCTTAATTGATTTTGGAATAGCCAGATATCACAAAGAAGAAGTTACTCGTGATACGGTTTTGGCTGGAACAAAGGGATATACAGCGCCAGAAGTTATGGCTGGGATGCAAAGCGACAAGCGAAGCGATATTTATTCTATCGGCTTAATATTTTATGAGATGATTACAGGTAAAAACCTGCTTGTTCCACCATTTCAAGTTAGACCAGTTAGAGAATCCAACGAGTTTATTCCATCTTGGGTGGATAATATAATCAAAAAAGCCACAGGACTTAGTATGGTCAGCAGATTTAAAGACATTGATGAGTTTACAAACAGCCTTAAAAAGCCAAAGAAGTTTAGGTTAAATAAAGGTATAGCAGTGCTTGCTGGTTCTATTATGATCGTAGCTATGATTGTAGGAATTGGTTTTGGATTTTATAGAATGAATAATGATAGGCAAAACTATAATATATTACTTAATTTACAGTTTGATGATAAAGCTGATGCAAATTGGGTAGACATTATGGGTGAAAATGCTGAAAGTATTATTGCAGAGGAATGCGTTGAAAATGGTGTATTCACTCTCAAAGAGGAGATTCAATTAAAGCAAGCTTTGACAAGCGGAAAATACATTCATGTCAGAGTAAAAGCACCTGATTTTGATAAAGATGGGTCTATGTTCATGCTAGATTTAAAAAATGACAAACCTGACTTTGATGATGAGTTTAGATCAATTAGATTTTATTTTCAAAATAATCAGCCACTATCCTTGGATGTTCAGACAAGCAAATCATTTGCACCTGTAAATCAATCTTATACTTCGATGCTTATGCGTAGTAATATGATCGTAGATATAATTGTGTGGTTTGATGAAAGAGATAATTCAATAAGATACGTAATTAGTGATACAGAAAATGAAAGCAATATTTGTTATATGGGTTTAACTCTTGATGAAGAGTGGGCAGATGATGCTTGGATGGTTTCAATGTCTTTGGATACAGGTTTTTGGAATGGCACTGTAAAATCAGAAGAGTTATATACGGATATAGAGTTTATCCGCATGTCATCTGGCTTAATTGATGATTATCTTATGGATAACGTTTCTGCATACTCAAACTATAAGGAGCGCATTGATGCTTTTATTGAAGATAAAATGCCACTCGCAAGTGAGATGAATTTTATAAGTTTCGATTAAAAACAATATAAATATTTAAAATAATTTAAACTATATTACTAAACCTAATTTTTTAAAAATGGTGAGCTCTGGGCTCACTATCCAAAACATAAAAACTACATTACTATTTAACCAATAGATCTTACAAATATTTTAGGTGATGGTTATGACAATAAAGGTTAAAGTGATTTTTACATTTAAATCGACAGATGATATTGACGACATAATGAAAAAATGGGCTGAAAAGACAGATTTTATAGAATGTTGTTCTTCTGATAATGAAATGTTAGTTGATATAAATAATGTTGCCTATTGCTATTATTTAAATCAAGATAATTCAAAAACTTTTTTAACTGTAAATCAAATTGATGATATTGTTCAGATTGAGACATGGGCTGTTCAAGGTATAAAGAAAAAAAGCAAATCTGTTAATAGTGTCAATGAATTGCTTAAAATGTTAGGTCAAAAACCATTGTAGGAAAGATTAACTATTCAATTTTAAGGAGAGAGAAATGAGAAAATTAATGGTAATGATGCTTGTAACAATGATGATTTTTATGGCAACTGGATGTGGGACTGAGCAAGAAGTTGTTGCTGATGAACCAGAAGGTGAAGTAGTGCAAAATGAAGAAAAACAAGAATCAGAGATACAAGATTGGGTTTATGATGAACAATCAAAAACTCTGTATTTGAATGCAGATATTGGTGGATTTGAGCCAGATGCAGAGAATGAGGCAGGTACAACAACTAATGCACCTTGGGCAAACTACTTACCAGAAATTGAAAAGATAGAAATCGGAGAAGGCGTAAGCTATATTGGTTCATATGCGTTTGCTTTTTGCAAAAACCTTAAAGAGGTCATCGTTTCTGAAAACGCTACCGCACTTAACTTTCGTTGCTTCTATAGATCTGGTGATTGGGAAAATGGTAGTGATATATATTTTAACTTTGAAAGCAACGGTCTACCAATTTTTGAAGATGATGTTTTTGGGTACACATGGGATAACCCGAATGTAGTAGTAAGTGTTCCAGAAGGTCATGAGGAGCATTGGGCAGATTATCTTGGTGGTGTTGCTATGCAGATTGAGGGATTTGAACAGAATAATTTTGATGATATTAACTTAGATGACCCAAACAGCATAGCATCAATCTTTTTGAATGACATGCAGTTTATGACTGGTGGCGTACCTAGTGCAGATATGCAAGATGACTTTTCATTTGTTGCACATAAAAAACGTAGTGATGATGACAGTTACGTGGAGTTTGGTTCTGATGATGGTGGTGCATATTTTACCAGAGGAGAGAGCCTTTTCTATGACAGCAGAAACAATAATCAAGCGATATTATTCAAATTTATGCCGAATGATACTGAGGATTTATCATTTACTATTATGAACGACAATGAAATCAGTATGAAGTTTGTTGATGGCATACCGCATCATGTAAACAGACACAATGTGAGCGAAATACCATATTCAGAATTTGGCCCTGCAAATATAACCCTTGAACCTGATAAATGGTATTGGGCATTGATGGCTGTTGATGGAAATGGAACATATAGATCGGCAGTATGGAAAGAAGAAGACCCTATGATTGGTGCGAACTGCACAGATGATACTGGAATTTCAAGCGGTGCATGGGAGTGGACAATTGGTTTTGGAGCAAATCAAACTTTGTACCTAGCTGAATATATTGTATTTGATTTTGATAGCATCAATGATGGAAATGGTAGTAGTGCTAATAATAACAGTGGTGGTGACTTAGGTCCATATTGGGAAATTAATATCGGTGGTGACTTTGATATTATGAGCGATATGGTTTGGCATGAGTATGAACCGCAAGACTTTAAAATTGGATCAGGAGATACTTTTAAAGGATATGTTCTAAAAGATTTAATGGAACTTGCTGGTCATGCATCGGACAAAGCGTCTGTTATATTCTCTGAAGAGGGTATTGATAATGCAAAAATAGATGCGACATATGATGCGTTTATTGTGTTCAAGAAAAATGATGAGTTTTTGGGCAATCCATTCTTGCTAACGATAGAAGGTCTATGGGAATACCCGATTGTAAAAGTTCAGCCTGAATAGTTTATATCAGGTAGGCGGTGTGGCTATATTGTCACACTGCTTATTCTTTTTTTATTGGCATTATTGGTGAGCAAATTATATAATATAGTAAATTAATACATTAAAAGGGGTCTTTAGGTGATTGATATGAAGAAAATAATTATAATCCTATTTGTTGCATTGTTACTCAGTGGATGTTCTGTTTCAGATGATGAAAAACTAACGCAGGTGCAATCAGAAGTCGAGCAAACTCAAACTGAAGTGTCTACTGAGACGCCTACACCAACTCAGACGCCTGAGCCAACACCCGTCCCTACAATTAAGAGCGTAGAATTACCAATTGTAGTATCGGACAATGAGCGGTTTCTATATCCTGTAAACATAGAAGAAGATCCTAACTTTGAAACAGAAATGTGCACACCAATTGGGGAACTCGTTTCTGCTGAAGATGAAGCCTTTTATGTTGAGTTTGATCCAGATAGGGGAAGCAATTTACAGCTTAATCGTCCAAGTATGCCAACCTATACATGGTATATCAATGGCAGTGAGGATGATAAAATTGCTGAGGTTGTTATCGAGTTTGATATTCTTGAAACCATTCATCCTTTGCATCCTGCTTTTTTCGGATATGAAAAAGGATACTTTGTTATACTTCATCATTTTCAAGACATTCCACTTTTACCACCTTGGGGAGTAAATGATAGTCCAGATCACAAAGGGGATGCTAATCGTTATACGATGATTAATACACCTGAATTTGGTGTGGATTTACGCAAATACGCCAAACAAGACGGTGACCACATTAAAATTACTATTCCATATTCTGAGTTTGAATTTACAGCAAAAGATTTGACGTTGCAGTTTTTACCTGGAACAACCTTTGCCAATTTGTCTGTAAACTTATTGGGATCTAATGAATTAAATTCAGAGATTATTGATGAAATTTTCAAGGTAGTTGAATACCCACAACGTGATTTGAGGCATGATGTGATGCAACCTGCGTTGCAAATACCAGAAGACAATATATTTCCGCTTTCTGATGCGAAGGATGAAGGATCGCTGTCAAACCTACTTTATACTAACTCTACTATGGGTGATGGACTTATTATAGGTAATGATGGATCTATCAATATGCCTGTTTCTTTATATGATTTAGGAGAATATGCAGATGAAGTAACGGGCGACTATGCAGTTATTCCCGAAGGTCTTGTTTCTGTGTTTGCAACAGTATCAACATATTCTTATTTAGGATATATTAATGATTATCTTCCACAACTCAAAAATAATAAACGTATGATTTTTGATTTTATGTTTGAAAATATGATGGATGAAACTGGACAAATTTATGGCATCTATGATTTAGACCAGCAGAAAATGGTTGCTACTGATCGTAAGAGCCCAGCACTACCTATTCTTTCGACGCTGCTTACAAGTGTAGGTCCTGAACTTTGGTCAACTTTATCAGATGATGAAATCGATTTTATGGTAAACTCAATTATTGAAAACGATCTTATCAGAGTTGGTGATATACTATATTACGCACCTTACGGTATTAGTGATGATGGCGTTATGTCGCTAAAATTATCCGATTTTACTATTACTACCGGTTTATTTGCTCTTTGTACTGAGTATTCTCAAGATAGAAGCCGCTTAAATGAGAAATATGGGTGCGCTATGCTTCTTGAAGGATTAGCTAATTCCCTAAAACTTATTCTTGAAGGACAGGAACAAAATTTAACTAGGCTACCTTCTACAAGTTTAGACGTAGCTTTTTCAAATGATGGAAATACATATGAACTATACCCATCAGACACGTTCAATATTAATGATTCATTCTTTTCTTTAGGTCTTATGTATTATGATGAATTAAAAAACTATAATCACGGGTTTGAGCATTATAGTAATGAAGAGAGGTATGCAAGAAAGCTAAGTGGGGCAAAAGATGGTGTTTATAGCGAAAGACAGCAAAACTATATAAGAGAATGTGAAGCGGTGTATGCAGAATATTATAATTACTACACGATAATGAATACACTTTTCGAATCATCGTTGAATACCTACAACTTCTTAAAAGCTCAACCTTCGAAGACAGCTTATGGCCCAAAGTATAATGTGCATACTGGTGAAATGATAGAAATATATATCGAGGAACTTTATTCTGAATTTCATAAATTCGCGCCATTTATAAATAGGTTTGGTACACCAGCAACATCAGCAAATTACTACGTTCTATTTGGTATGTTTAATAATGAAGCACTAATCAAGGAGACTATGCACTTGGTAATAGTTAATTTTGAGATGTGGCAGAGCGATCGAATGCTTCGCTCAAAGCCATTTGATTATTCAAATCCAAATACATTTGCAAAGAATGGCTTTAATATTTGGGGATATGATTCCTTATATTATACATTTAGTGGGGCAATTCCATCTTCATATATGACTCGAAATATGTATGAAACGTCTGGCACAAATTTAGCGCGTGAAAATTGGCTAGAATTCACAATGCGAAAGCTTAATGGACAAATTAGAAATGGTGATAATCATGTATCCATAGATGATGCGTTTCCGCTATTTTATGACCATCTAACAAAGGTAGAGATAAAATAGTAGTTGATTAACTAGAATAAAGATATAATGATTGTTCCAGCTAATAGCCTGTAAAAAAATATTTAAAGACACTACATAGGAATGAAGTTTTATAATTGTAAATAGCATTGTTATTGTTCCGGTAAATGGTTATAATAAGCCAAGAGGTGATTTTATGTATTTATCAACCAAACAAATAGCTGAAAAATGGAATATATCTGATAGGCGTGTGCGCTTGCTTTGCAGTGAGGGTAAGGTAGATGGTGCTTTTAAAGATGGTCGTAACTGGAAAGTGCCTGAGAATGCTAAAAAGCCAACAGATAATAGATTTAAAGAAGTTTTAATATCAGAAGAGTTTAAAGAAATATTTGCTCGCATTGAAAGTAAAAAGGCAGAACTTAAAAAGATGCGACCGCTTACTAAAGGTGAAATAGAAAGACTGCAAGAGGAGTTTGCAATTGAATATACATATAACTCAAATGCTATTGAGGGTAATACACTAACGCTTAGCGAAACTGAAGCAGTTTTGAAAGATAACGTTACTATTGGCGGTAAGCCGTTAAAAGATCATTTAGAGGTAATTGGTCATAAACAAGCATTCGACTACATGGTTCAGATTGCTAGTGAAAAAAAATCATTTTCAGAGAGAACAATAAAAGAAATTCATTCATTAGTGTTGGCAGATAAGCCACAAGATAAGGGCATATACCGTAGAATTCCAGTTAGAATATTGGGATCAAAGCATACACCGCCTGAACCGTTATTGATTGAAGAAATGATGGGGCAGTTAATCAAAGAATATCGAGATACGAAAGGCATCTATACTGTTGAGAAAGTTGCTCTATTTCATTTAAAGTTTGAAAGTATTCATCCGTTTGTTGATGGCAATGGTAGATGTGGAAGACTTCTATTAAACTTTGATTTAATAAAAAATGGTTATCCGAATATAGATATTAAATTTACCGATAGACAAGAATATTATGACTGTTTTAATGAGTACCATGAAACGGGATCACATACCAAATTGACAATGTTAGTTGCTAGATATGTTGAAGAGATGCTTGATAAATATTTGTATATACTTAGATAATATATAAGTATTAGACTATCAGGACAGGGGCAAAAAACAGATATTCGTTATGAAAAAGTTGCCCAAAAGGTGTCCACTATTAAATAGCAATATTATGATAGTATAGACTAAATACAAAACAATAGCTTTAAGGCGAACAAAACCCATGATTTAGTCGAACACATGCAACTAAATATATGCAATGATTACATATTATATATGAAAACGGCAGTTCGACTCCCCTCGCCTCCACCAAATGCATCATTAGGACACAAAAAAATTAAGTCTTTTGAAACAAACTTAAGCACATTCTATTGAATGTGCTTTTAGTATACCATCATATATTTACTTATCCAAATATGAAAGGTATTTATTTAATGGATTTTGAAATTTAAAAACTATGTCCAAATTTCTATCCTCATTAATAATTATTTTGCTGATTAATCTGACAATTAATTGTCTGTCAAGCTTATCTATTCCTTTGTATGATTTGAACATTTTGATATGTTCATCATCCATATCTGTATTACTCTCTAAACTTGTTATTTGAGCTCTTAAAACTCTTATATCATCACGTAAATGGGATATGTCATTTCGGAATTTATCTTTCATATATGTATATTCATCAAGAGATAAAATGTTATTCTTATAATCAGAATAAAGCTCAGTTTTGTTGTTACGTAGTTTATCAAGTCTTAGCCTGCTTTTATTAAGATCATTCGTTAGACTTGCTATTTTATCCTTACT
>JMSV01000025.1_pt1 | contig 49726 bp, 47 predicted proteins | sample 179021 | NCBI WGS metagenome assembly JMSV01 (sample SAMN02769581, study PRJNA246767) | bioreactor metagenome | isolation source: Culture-2 Bioreactor Bmz derived from microbial biomass from the upper 2 cm... | place: Germany: Bremen | collected day 87 after inoculation | reverse complement strand
TTTTTCTAGCCTGTCCAAATAAAATTCAATGAAAGAACTTAAAGAGTCATTTTGCACTAACTCAATATACAGCTCAAGATTATGCTCTTTCATATACTCAAGCTTGGTCTTTGCCTTGACCCCTCTAGCACACTTTTTATCTTCTATTTTGCAAAAGATAATTGGATAGTAGAGGTGATGCTCTCCAATCTCATAGATAATATCGTTATCATCAGAGTATTTATATCTTACAAACTCGTTCATAATATCACTCCCAAATCCTTTAACATGGCTATGCAATCTACATAGCCTCGCATGTATAATTCCTGCTCAAAGATCGAGTTAACTGTAAGCTCCTGCTCAAACATTTCGTTGAACTTCTTTATATCAGCAACTGATAAAATCACATCCTCAGTTGCATTTGTAGGTGTGAATTTATTAAGTACATCACTAAGCTCTTTACGCTTATTGACTGCTCTATAATATTTAGAATTCGTTTGCCTTAAATCATCCGATATATCTTCAATTCTGTTAATCATAAATTGGTCTAATATTTTCATAAAGTCACCTTTCTTTGCTCATATCTCTAGCAATCTCCATGTAATCTGTTTCACGCATTTTGCGTTTGCCAGTTCTTTGTTCCAGTTCTTTAACTACTGCTTTATAATCTCTTATTGCAGTGCCCACCATCTTGCCTATAACCCTATTTTCAGTTTTTAAAGCATCAGCGCTATTTTCTAACGCCCTGTACTTTTGGCTAAGTTTTACATACGATTGGACAACTGTCTTAATCACATTCTTAAGCTTAGTAACAAACGGATTTACTATTTTTTCACGATATTTGCTTGCACTCATCAGCCCTTGGGGCAGAGGAGCTTCCCACTTTTTATCTATGTCATATTCAGCTACATTAGTAGTGAAATATTCTATGTCAGAATGAAGTGCTTCGACCTCATCCTCCAAAGCTATGACCTCTTTCTCTCGTTCTTGCTTTTTATAATCAAGAACACTCAGATGAGGTTTTTGTGTATCAAGCTGTTTCCAGTAAACACCGAACCTTTCCATAACTTTTGATAGCTCATTCTTTTCAGATGACACCCATTGATTCCATTCAGTCTCACTACGAGAGCCACCTTTGAAGCCTTGCTGTAATAAAGCCTTCTTTAGTGAAACCCTAGTTTCAAGACCTCGTTTGCTACCAGTGGTAAATGGAACAAAGTCAATATGTAAATGAGGGGTTTCCTCATCCATGTGCAAGTAAGCCGAGAACACTTTTAAATGCTGATTACGCTTTTCAAACTCTGATATGAATTTGACTAAGATTTCTTTTGCAATATCACCATCATAAGTTCTAGCGTTCATATCATCCTTATTACCTATTTGGAATATTACTTCATGGAATAATTTCTCCTGCTTACCAGTACGGATTTTATCGTAATAGTTAGTAATCCTCCTATCATTTCTAGTTTGCTTTTCATTATATTTTTCAAGTGCTTTACCAAATAAGCTTCGGTACACTTGATCTAAATTTTCATTTATAAATGTAATGTTATCAGGTGTTCTAGTCTTATCAACATTTTCTGCATAGAACTTTCTGCTATTGTGATTGATAGAACCCTTTCCAACCATTACGCTTATACTTCTATTCATCAGACCTCCTATTTTAGTCTTGTATTGAAAGATTTATCTTTCAGCCTTTAAGCCGTCGGCAGACCGCAATAGCATCTTTTGGAATTTATGCCGAAAGTGCTTTTGCGTTACTTTTGACAAAAGTAACAAAATCAACGTCTCTTCGTTCCTCTACGTGCTGAAAAAAGAAAGCTTGCAAGGTTGCATGTTCTTAAGGGTGTGCAATGTTGCAACCTTAAAACTTCTACAACTCCCAGTACCAACTGTTGTTTATTCGTTTTGACTTGACTTCCAAGTTCTTTTTGGCTTGATCTAGAACTCTCTTTGAAATTCCAATATCTTTTGCTTTATCCAATATGACTTTCTGAAGCTCTGCACCGTTTTCTAACATTTCAAATATTAGGAGTTGTGCTTTGCGAGTTTTATTTTCTCCCGATGAACCTGATAGCAAATCATCAACCTGAATATCATAGTAACCAATCCATTCAAAACCGTTTTCCTCACTCAGTCTAAAAGCTACACTCGTGCTTTCAAATGCTAAATTGCTTTTTCCTTGGGCGATTACTCGAACATCAGGTTCTTTTTTTACCCGACCAACAACAAGCATGCTTCTAACAGATGCGAGAAAATCGACAGACCCCAAACCTCGATAGGCAGATTTGACGCCTTTTGCTTTATTCATATGTCCAATTAAAACTATTGCACAATTATGCTTTTGTGCTATCCCAAATAAATTATTCATAATAGGTCTAACTTCATTAGCTCTATGCATATCAACGCTAGCGCCAATATATGCTTGGATAGGGTCTAAAACAACTAGCCTTGCTCCAGTAGCTATAATTGATTGTTCTATTCTTTCATCCAACATTGTTAAAGGCTCTTTAGATTCATCAATCACCTTGATTTTGCTACAATCCGCATCAGCTTGTACCAACCTCGGTTTTATAGTATCGTCTAGTCCGTCTTCCGCCGTTTGATAAATTACCGTTATCGGCTCACTCTCTTCATCACAACAAGGCAGTTTCTTACCCTTGCTAAGTAATGCTGCAAGCTGTAATATAAATGTGGTTTTACCTTCACCTGGATCACCCTGTACAATGGTGACTTTGGCATATGGTATAAACGGATACCACAGCCAGTCGATCTCTTTTTCCTCCACTTGATCCATGCTAATAATCTTAAGTTCTGCTTTGTTTTGTGCGTTTTCATTCATTTTCGCTCCTTAATTTGTATTATTTATTGGAGCTGTGATATACTATCTTTGCGAGAGGTAATATATACAGCCCGAAAGGTTGTTATGTTATCGAAAGAAATCCTAACTCTTTGAGCAGGGATTTTTTTCTTTTAACCCATCTAATATCATGATGATATATTCTAGTTTATCTAGCGTTTCTTTGCTTATATTCGAGCCACAATCTAATTGTTTTAACTCAGCGAGCAATAAATCGATTTCACTTTTTAAAGCTTTAAATACCCTCGGGTTACCATTAACTACTATGTCTTTTTCAAAACAACGCTTTATCAAATAATCCTGTTTGGCTAATCCTGATAGTTTAACTCTTATATTAAGCAGTTCATTTTCTTGCTCTGACATTCTGAAAGAAACAATTTTATTTCTCCATCTACCATTGCAATCCAGTGTTTTCAATGACATCAATAAATACCTCCTTCTTTTTCTAATTCAAGCTTATCTGCTATTTCAGTTTGCCTCGATGGGAATAGATGTGCATAGTTATATGTAATATCAATGCTTTTGTGACCGACTCTGTCAGCTATAGCTATTGCAGAAAAACCCATATCTATTAGTAACGATACATGAGAGTGTCGTAAATCATGGATTCTAATTCGCTTTATACCAGTTTGTTTACAACCTCTATCCATTTCATGGTGCATATAAGACTTGGTAATTGGAAAAATCCTATCCGTATCTTCGTATTTATAAAGCAATATCAAATACTCTTTCATTTCTTCAATCAAAAAATCTGGCATTTTAACTCTACGAACACTATTAGGGGTTTTAGGTTCTGTAATCACATCCCGCCTTTTAATCCGCTGATAAGATTTGCTGATATTCACTAACCCTTTTTTGAAATCAAAGTCTAAAGGGGTTAGAGCTAACAATTCTCCTACTCGTATTCCACACCAATATAGCATTTCAAAAGCGTAAAATGATACTGGCTTATCCATCATTGCAACTGCAAACTTCTGATACTCTGCCTTAGTCCAGAACAGCATTTCTTTTGATTGAGCCTTACCCATATTCCCAACCTTAGTAGCAGGATTCTCTTTTAATCCATAATATTTAATAGCATGATTAAATATTGTGCTTATCTGATTATGTATTGTTTTCAAATAGACTGGCGAGTAAGCTTTACCATTATCATACTTATAGTTAATCAATTTATTCTGCCAAGCTATTATGTCCTTAGCTTGAATATCACATATTTTACGTTTGCCAAAATATGGTGTAATTTTGGTGCGTACAATATGCTCTTTTGTTTCCCAAGTGTTTTCCTTGATTCGACTTTTCATATCCAATCTATATAGCTCAAAGAATCCATCAAAGGTCATATTCAAATCCGACTTGGCTTTTTGCAGTTCAGCTCTTTCCCACGCTAAGGCTTCACGCTTTGTTATAAAACCTCTTTTACTGCTTTGTTTTTTCTTGCCTGTCCAATCAGAATAGCGATATATAACTCGCCATGTATTGGTTTTTTCTTCTTTATATACTGCTATTATTTTCACTTCCCTTCATTGTTGTCATTTCCGTAGCAGAGTTTTTCCAAAAAATAATCTCTGTTGATTCTGCCTGATATGGTTAGATACCCCATAACTTTCATTTCCTCATTCATCTTTCTGATTAGTTTGTAAGCGTATGATTTAGATACCTTTAATTCATTCGCTACATCTTCCGCAGATAGAAACATTTTTCTTGCCATTTACCCTCCTTATTTAATTGTTTTGCAAATACAATCCCAGAGTTTATGAAATTAACCGTTTTGCGCATTCATCCTAGTCAAGTTCCTACCTCCGATCTTTTGTAACCAAAACGCGTTTCCCTGTCGCTTCCCCCTCGCGCCACATCTTAATAAGTGGACTTGGCAAGGCTTTAGCATCAGTATCAAACTAGCTACGCTATTTAATTTTTACTAAATTATTTAATTTAGTATCGTCATTATACTAAGCATATAAAGTTATGTCAAGTGGTTTTCACGATTTTCTAAATTATTTTATTTAGTTTACTGCATTGACTATACTAAAATGCTTATGTTATACTCCTTCCATAGAATATTTATAGGAGTTGAAATATATGGCTACAGGAGAAAGAATTAAATTTATACGTAATCTTAGAGGTATGACACAAAAATATTTAGGTATGCTTGTTGGATTTGATAAAAGCGCAGCTGATGTTCGTATTGCTCAATATGAATCTGATGCAAGAAAACCAAAGGAAGATTTAATAAAAAATATAGCTCATGCTTTAGATGTTAGTCCTGATGCTCTGACCGTTCCAAATATTGATCATGACATTGGTCTTATGCATACATTATTTACGCTTGAAGATATATATGGTTTGAAAATAAATAATATTGATGGGGAACTTTGTTTAACACTTGATAAAACAAAAGGTCAAACATATCTTGGCATGTATGAAATGTTTAAGTCATGGTATAAAGAATCTGAGAAATTAGACACCGGGAATATTACCAAAGATGAATATGACGAGTGGAGATATAACTATCCTAAATCTGATGATTCAGGCAGGTTTGTTAAAGTTCCTTCAAAAGGGTTGAGTGATATGATTTTGGGGGAGTTTCAAAATAAGTTAGATAAATAATATGAAATACTAATTATAAACTGAGGGATTAAACTGAGAGAGCATAAGAATTTGCCTTTATATGAATTGTATAAAGACGCGGATTTTATACAGGTATACACAAGTCTTTTAGGTTTTCCTGTTATAAACATTAAGTTTGAAGACTCGGAAAATTCTCAAAACAGAATAGCTAAATTTGATACTGGTATAGGTGGAAAGTTCTTTGTTGAGTACAAAGCAATTGATGTTCCAGAGTTAGAGGAAATGGTACAAGAAAACACGCTAGATTTAAAAGGTCGGTTTTTACATAACTTTGACATACTGGATTTATTTGAAGACGACCCTTGGGAATCAGAGAATTTAATTGTTAATAATTTTGATGCCAGATTAAGTTTTTGGGAAGGTGGAATGAATTTTTTGCAAACTCATTTCACCACTACTGTGCTTTTTGACTTTGCCTATATTGAAGGTGCAGAAGTATCATTCAATGGATCACAGTTTGAAGACTGTTCTGAAATAAGCTTTAATGAAACTAGCTTCAATAACGTGCAACGGATTGTTTTTAGTTCTACTCATTTTAATAGCAGTAATCTAAATTTCACTAATGCAAATTTCAACAGTACGCAACTTTACTTCAATTCAATAAATGCTCACAATACCGATATTTTATTCAAGAATATCGACTTTTCTAGGGTTGCATCTACTTTCTCTAGAACAACAATAGATAAATCAATTGTATTTGATAATATAATATTCTCTACTATTGCCGAAATGGAGTTTAGCAGTGTTGAAAGTATTATGTTTGATAATTGTACGATAAACGGAAAAATAAAGCTAGATGGAATTCAACATACACTATCTTTCATGAATTCAAGAGGCGATGGGCAAATATACCTAGACTGGTGTTCAAATAATGTAAAACTAAAGATAGCGAATGCATATAAAGTAATTAATATTAAAAAAGATAGATTAAATGCAATCGCCGCAGATTATCTTTATTTAAAAAATAATTATAAACGAATTAACGATGATAAGGATGAAGACTTAGCGCATTTTGAATATTCAAAAGTGAAAACAAAATTAATGCGCTTAGGATTAAAAAAGAGTTTTAATATTCTTATGAGCTTAGTTTGTGGTTACGGCACAAGCATATATAGAGCCTTATATGCTATTATACTTACTATACTAGTATTTGGAACTATATTTAGCTTGAAAATATTAAACTTAAATTACACTTTCGATTTAAGTTGTTTTTTTAATACACCTTGGAAAAATGTATTTAGTTATATCTTAAATAGTTTTTACTTTTCACTTACATCTTTTTTCAGCCTAACTCATTACTCTTCAATAAATAGTGATTTACAATTAATAAAAACACTATCAACTATCGAAGGTATCTTTGGCATTATTCTTATTGCAATATTCACTGTAGTGCTTACTCGTAATCTCTTACGTAATTATAAAGATTAAAATACTATCTATGTCATATATTAAAAGCTAACCGACTTAAAAATCTGTTAGCTTTTATTTTACTATAAATAACTTTTTAATAAATATTGTTGCCAAAACGTTGCCACAAGATGTCTAAAAGTACCTCAAACCCCTCTATCAAGGGCTCTATTAGTGGCTATACATCATTCCCACTCAATAGTACCAGGCGGCTTAGATGTAATATCATAAACTATCCGATTAATCCCTCGAACTTCATTTATAATACGATTAGATATCTTCGCCAAAACTTCATGAGGAATCCTCGCCCAATCAGCAGTCATAGCATCCAAAGAAGTTACAGCACGAAGTGCCAAAACATGATCATATGTTCGCTCATCACCCATAACTCCAACGGTTTTAGTATTAGTAAGTGCCGCAAAATACTGCCATATCTCTCGATCCAATCCTGCCTTAGCAATCTCATCTCTATATACAAAATCTGCTTCCTTCAAAATATCAAGCTTATCTTTAGTAATATCGCCCATTATTCTAATAGCAAGCCCAGGTCCTGGAAAAGGCTGACGATAAACAAGCTCTTCAGAAAGCCCAAGCTCCAAGCCAACTTTTCTAACTTCATCTTTAAATAAATCTCTAAGTGGCTCAACAATCTCTTCAAAATCAACGTGATCAGGAAGCCCTCCAACATTATGGTGGCTCTTAATAACAGCCGCATGACCTTCACCAGACTCAACAACATCTGGATAAATAGTTCCTTGTGCTAAAAAATCCATTCTTCCAAGTTTTTTAGCTTCTCTTTCAAAGACTCTAATAAACTCTTCACCAATAATCTTACGTTTTTGCTCTGGATCACTTATACCTGTAAGTTTTTCCAAGAATATATCTTCACAGTTTACCCGTGTAAAGTTTAAATCAAATCCATTAGTAAAAATAGCTTCAACTTGGTCACCCTCATCTTTTCTAAGAAGACCATGATCAACAAAAATACAATGTAGATTTTTACCAATAGCTTTTGAAAGCATAACAGCCGCAACACTAGAATCAACTCCACCAGAAAGCGCAAGTAAAACTCGCTTATCACCAATTTTTTCCTTTAGTTGTTTTATACTATCATTAGCGATATTGCTCATTGTCCAAGATTTATCACAGCCGCAAACATTATATAAAAAATTCTCAAGCATCTTTTGCCCATTTTGAGTGTGATTAACCTCTGGATGAAATTGTACTGCATAGAGTTTTCGGTCTTTGTCCTGCATTGCCGCAACAGGACATGTATCAGTGCTTGCAACAACTTCAAACCCATGTGGCACTTGCAAAATCTGATCAGTGTGACTCATCCAACAAATCTGCTCATCCTCTAAATCACTAAACATTAGACTATTAGATTCAACATTTATCGGTGTGTTACCATATTCCTTATGGTTTACGCTACCAACTTTCCCTTCCAAAACATGCGCCATAAGTTGTGCGCCATAACAAATCCCTAAAATCGGGATACCTAATTCAAAAACATCCTTTGTAATGGTTGGTGAATCATCCAAATATACAGAGTTAGGACCTCCGGTAAAAATTATACCACTTGGATTATAGCTTTTAATCCTGTCCATACTCACTGTATACGGTAAAATCTCGCTATACACATTTGCTTCCCTTACTCTTCTGGCAATAAGCTGATTATACTGCCCACCAAAATCTATTACTAAAACCGTCTGTTGCATTAATTAATTCTCCTATTATTATCCGCCAACCATTCTTTCATCGGCTTATTTCTAGCTATCTTATATTTCTTCTCTATCTAAAACTAATATTTATTAAAATATTACTTAGTCCTTTATTTGATTCGCAATCGCACCAAAAAATGTTCCTGCAACTTCTGCATAATATTTCAAAGTTTTAGGCAATTTCTTTTCTTTGATTACCCGATTTGTTTTTTACCAAACTTCATCATTTCTGGTTAATTCCAAATAATCGTAAGCTTCATTTGTTAATCCCCTAACGCTATGACTGCCTCCCATGAAGACCTTAAACTCAACGAAAAAGCCTTTGCCGTCCATAAGTCTTAGATGTTCATATATCACTTCATTACTATAACCATTAACTTTTATTCCAATTAACCCACCACTCATAGGCTTTTCATTTTCTTCAATATATAGCAATAATTTCCTTATAAGTTCCATATCACGCTTCATAATAATTACCCCATAACATGTGGTTCAAACCGTCTGAAAGCGCTTGAGAATAGCTTCAGACTTGACTTTTTTCCTCACCAGAACTTTGCTCCGTTTTTTGGTCAAGCAAAAAATGAAAGCTCATAATCTATATTAATACTACAATCGTACCTACTTACTTAGTGTAATTTGAAGCTTCCTTAGTAATCTGAATATCATGTGGATGATTCTCAACAAGTCCTGCATTAGTAATACGCAAGAATTTAGCTTTAGATCTAAGTTGTCCTAAATCCTCCGCACCTACATATCCCATTCCAGACCTTAATCCACCCACCATTTGAAATACTGTATCAGAGATAGGTCCTTTATAAGGAACTCTACCCTCAACGCCTTCTGGAACAAGCTTTTTAGAATCATCTTGGAAATATCTATCCTTTGACCCCTCTTGCATAGCCGCAACAGATCCCATTCCACGATAAACCTTAAAACTTCTACCTTGATAAATCTCCATTTGTCCAGGACTCTCAGAAGTACCAGCAAATAAACTACCCATCATAACAGCAGAACCACCAGCTGCCAATGCCTTAGTAACATCACCAGAATATTTTATACCACCATCAGCGATAACAGTTTTTCCATATTTATCAGCCATCTCAGCACAATCCATAACAGCTGTAAGTTGAGGAACACCGATTCCAGCAATAACTCTAGTAGTACATATTGATCCAGGTCCCATTCCAACCTTAACACAATCAGCGCCAGCTTTTATTAAATCTTCAGCAGCCTCGGCAGTAGCAATATTACCAGCAACAAGATCTAAATCTGGATACTTATTCTTTACAGCTTCAACAAGCTTAGCGACACCAATATGATGACCATGTGCACTATCTATGGAGATTAAATCAACACTTGCTTCAACTAGCGCTTTTACACGATCCATTGTATCAGCACCAATTCCGATAGCCGCACCAGCCAATAATCTACCCTTTGTATCTTTAGCGGATTTCGGATATTGTATAGTTTTTTCAATATCTTTAATTGTAATAAGCCCTTTTAGATATCCATCATCATCAACTAGTGGCAACTTCTCAATCTTATATTTCGCAAGTAACTTTTGAGCTTGTTTTAAATCCGTACCAATAGGAGCTGTAACCAGATTTTTACTAGTCATAGATTCTTTTATCAGTTTAGTAAAATCAGTTTCAAACCTTAAATCACGGTTTGTTATAATACCAACAAGCTTACCATTAACAGTAATAGGAACACCAGAAATTCTGAATTTACCCATCAATGCATTTGCCTCTGCAATGGTATGATCTGGAGACAAGAAGAATGGGTCAGTAATAACTCCGTGCTCACTTCTCTTAATCTTATCTATATTAGAAGCCTGCTGATCAATCGTCATGTTTTTATGAACAATTCCAATTCCACCTTCTCTAGCAATCGCAATAGCCATTGGACTTTCAGTAACAGTGTCCATCGCTGCACTCATAAAAGGAACATTCAATTTTACATTTTTAGTCAGCTGCGTACTGATATCAACATCGCTAGGCAAAATACACGATTTACCAGGTTGCAATAAAACATCATCAAACGTAAGTCCATCTCTTATACTAATCATTTTTTACCACCTTATTTTTTAAATTATTTATATTATTTTCATATTATATTTTTACTTATACCTGTCCAATATATCTATCCAATTAATATAACATACTCAATGCTTTTTTTGTATATCAAAAGCATATTTTTTACCATAACTACTGTTCATTTTTCAAAATATCCATATAAATTGTTATGACAACAATAAAAACACCAAAACTTGTCAGTTTTTATCGTTCATGATATTATTAGCGAAGAAAAAATCAATGTATAATAGGAGACAGCACCCAATGAATCAAAAAATAAAGAATCTTGTTTTAACACTTTTACCAATGACAATAATTTCATATATTTTCATGATGCTAAGTGGTCAAAACCCAGCTAATAATATGAATCTATCAGGAGATTCTTCTATATATGCTTATATTGGGAAAGCAATCTCAACATATGATATAGCACTATATAAAGATATCTTCACGCATAAAGGTCCATTACTATACCTTATTCAAAGTGTAGGCTTTGGTCTTTTTGATAGCCCAACAGGAATTTGGGTATTAGAAATAATCTTTATGGCTTTAAACTTAACTTTGGTCGTCTATATCTCAAAACTCTTTACAAAAAATAATTGGATAGCACTTGCAAATGTTTTCACCTACTGCGTATCATTATTTAAATACTTTCAAGCTGGAAACTTAACAGAAGAATATGTTTTACTATTCATATTTATATCATTATATATCTTTTCAAAGTTCCTACTAAATCCAAAAAAGCTACCAACCTTTGGCATCATAATAACTGGGATATGCTTTGGCTCAATGCTAATGATAAGACCAAATATGTTCGGCATTTGGTTTGGCTTTTGCATAATAATAGTCGCATATTTTATTATAGAAAAACGCTATATCGATATAGCAAAATGCATCGGGCTATTTATCGCAGGGATTGTATTATTGATTCTACCATTTATAATTTATCTAAACTCAAAATCAGCACTAAGTGATTTTATATACTCATATTGGACTTATAACTTTCTTTATATAGGAAAAAGTCCAGATTTTATTTCTACAATAAAAAATCTGTTTTCCAACGCAAGATCCTTTGTCACAATACCAATATTTATTTCAGTTATCGTAAATATAATATTGATATTACGCAGCTTAAAAACTAAAAAGCATTTAGCATTATATATTGCGTCCCTAGCAGGTCTTTGCACATCACTTTTATTGTTATTTGCTCTGCATCATATATATTTACATTACCTTATGGTTATCTTGCCATTCTTTATTATGCCATTCGCGTACCTACTTGAATATCTCGGCAATCTAATAAAGATAAAGAGCAACAATAAATTAAACTATGCAATTAATGCAACTATTGTTGTTCTTTGCACTTTAGTTTTGCTTGCACCACAATTGCCAGACTTTTTTAAAGGGTTAAAAAAATCTCATGAACTACAAGTAAACTACTATAATTCAACTACTCATTATCTAGAAAATGGTGAGATAGTAAAATACGTTATTGATAATACATCAATAGATGATAAAATAATCGTTATCGGTACAAATGCCGATATTTATTTAAAAAGTGGACGACAAGCTTCTAATAAATATGCATGTCAAACGCCTGTATATGAGCTTGATCCAAAGGCACAAAAAGAGTTTGATGATCATATAAAGAATTTTGATGGTAGTATGATAATCATGATGCACTACTCTTATGATAATTACCCAAATGTCCAGTCATACTTGGATGAGTATGTAGAGCAAAATAGATTCACAAAACATACCAAAATATCTGAGTTTGCAACCATCTACACAAAAGTAGATAAATAAAAACAAAATATAATCGAACATACTATACAGCAACCCAAATTATATTAGGCAAACTTTTGTGCGATTCTTCGACAAATGTTTGCCTATTTTGCCATCAATATGTTATCATGTTGATAGCAAATTGAGAGGAATTATATTGATGGTAAAAAAGCATAAAAAAGATATTTGCATCATTATTATTATGGCAATATTTTCTATAATATATATGATGATAAGTACTCAAAATCCATTCAAAAATATGATTACCTACACTGATTCAAGCGTTTTTTCCTATATCGGCAAAGCAATGCATGAATATGGTCAAACCCCATATAAAGACATTTTCGATCACAAAGGTCCTCTCCTGCATTTCATCAATTATTTAGGCTATGGCCTAACTGATAGTATAAAGGGTATTTGGATAATAGGCGTTATATTTATGACAGCAAACTTTTCGCTTGTCTTCTACATCTCAAAACTATTTATAAAAAATAATCTGATTGCTCTTCTAAATGTAATGATCTTTGCATTAGCGTTATTTAAATATTACGGTGGAGGAAACTTTGCAGAAGAATACGCCCTGCCATTTATCCTAATCTCACTATATATATTTAGCGGCTACTGCCTTTCACTAAAAAAACTACCTACAATCCAAATACTGATTACAGGAATGTGTTTTGGTGCAATGATAATGCTAAGACAAAACATGATAGCCGTATGGGCAGCTTTTTGTTTGGTATTAGTAATCTATTTTATCATTACAAAAAGATATTTAGATATTATTAAATGCATATCGCTGTTTACTGCAGGAATAATTATAGCTTCTCTTCCATTCATAATCTATCTAGCATCTAAATCTGCATTATCGTATTTTATAAACACTTATTGGAAGTTCAACTTCATATATGCTACCAATAACGCATCAGCTGGAAATACTATGATTTCATTAAAATTCTTCGGCTCAACTGTTATGATAGTTTCACTAATAATAAACGCATTTATGATTTTCAAAAATCTAAAATCAAAAAAAGTCCTAATGCTCCAATCAGCAAACTTATTTGGACTTCTACTAAGCATTTATCTAGTAATCAGTGCAGGTCAAAACTATGAGCACTATGGAATGGTAATCGTTCCTTTTTATATCCTCCCATCATCAAACTTGCTAGGAGGCTTATCAAATAAAATCGAACTTACAAATAATCAAAAGTTAATTAGAGTACTAAAACCAGCATCAATAATTCTTGTTGCAATACTTGTCGTTTCAAGCCAACTGCTTTTATTCATCCGAACATATGATAACAACTTTAAAAAAGTATCAATCGGCATACAAAAAGAAATCGATTATATAAAAAACTATACTAGTCCTGATGACAAAATTTTAGTATTGGGAAACAGGTGTTATATATATTTAGCAACAGATAGAAAAGCAGCGTCAAAATATATATATCAATTTCCGATCGCTGCAAAAGATGAAAATATAAACAAAAAAATTGTTGAAGAAATAAAAAATTTTAATGACAGCATGATAATCTTAATGAAAGATACGGCAGATAGTCCTAGTATAAAATTACTTATCCCATATCTCGATGAGTTGGAACAAGGCAATAGATACGTTCGTGTGGATAACATATCAGATAAATCGATAATCTACATGAAAAACTCAAATCAAGATTAAAATAGAAAGTAGAAAAAATAAATCTATGAACAAAATAAAAGACTTAGTAAAGAAAAATAAAACACTAATAAGACAATTTATACTATACGGAGTAATAGGCGGCCTATCAGCACTTACCGACTTTTTTGTTTTTAAGGCACTAATAGATCATCTAAACTTGTTTATATCAAATCTAATAAGTGTTAATATAGGAATAACAATAAGCTTTATATTAAACACCTTTATAAACTTTAAAGCTAAGGGAAAACTTTTTTTTAGAGCATTGAGTTTCTTCTCAATTGGATATATCGGTTTAGCAATTTCGACTTTGCTCCTATATATCGGTGTAACGCTAATAGGTTTTTCAGAAATACCAGTAAAAATATTCACGATATTTGCAGTAGCATGTATTCAATTTGTACTAAATAAATTAATTACTTTTAAAGATGTGGAGAGCTAAGATGAATAAATTATATATGATTTTGCCAGCATACAACGAGCAGGACAATATAGAAAGCACTGCAACAGAATGGCACAAGGTTTTAACAAAAACGGGTGATAAAGATTCTAAGCTTGTGATAATCGATGATGGAAGCAAAGACGGTACCTATAAGAAATTGTTGGAGCTAGAACAAAAACTTCCAAACTTAAAAGCTATTACTAAACCAAACTCAGGTCATGGTGCCACTTTGCTGTATGGTTATAATTTAGCGCTTGAAGAAAAGGCGGACTATATATTCCAAACAGACTCAGATGGTCAAACAATAGCAGATGAGTTTGTGAATTTTTGGGAAAACCGAGAAAATTACTCTGCTCAAATCGGTCATAGAAACCATAGAGAAGATGGACTTTCACGTGTATTCGTTACAAAAGTTTTAAAAATAGTTCTTCGTGCAATTTTCGGTCTTAATATCACTGATGCAAATACACCATTTAGGCTGATAAACTTCGCAACTATGAGTAAATATATTCCGCAAATACCTAAAGACTTTAACCTTTCAAACGTTATGCTTACTGTTCTTATGGTAAAAAATAAGGAAAACATTATCTTTAAACCAATAACATTTAGACCTCGTCAAGGCGGAGTTAATTCAATAAACTTAAAACGCATAACAGCAATCGGCATCCAAGCAATTAAAGATTTTAAAGTTATAAAAAAAGGACTGAAATAAATGAGCGCAAAAAAATACGATTACCTTGTTGTAGGTGCTGGTCTATTCGGATCAATCTTTGCACACCAAGCAAATAAATGTGGCAAAAAATGTCTGGTTATAGAAAAAAGAAACCATATAGCTGGAAACATCTATACGCAAAATACTGACGATATCAATGTGCATAAATATGGTGCACATATCTTTCACACGGATACTAAAAAAGTGTGGGATTTTATAAACAAGTTCGCAACATTTAATCGATACACAAACTCACCAATCGCAATCTACAAAGATGAGGTTTTCAACTTACCTTTTAATATGAACACCTTCAATAAAATGTGGGGAGTAAAAACTCCTCAGCAAGCAAAAGAGATGATAGCAAAGCAAGTAAAAGATTCAGGAATAACAGACCCACAAAACCTAGAGGAACAAGCAATTTCTCTAGTCGGAAAAGATATCTACACAAAATTGATTAAAGGCTATACGCAAAAGCAATGGGGAAAATCTCCAAAAGAACTGCCAGCCTTTATCATTAAACGCCTGCCTGTCAGATTCACATATGATAACAATTACTTCAATGATAACTATCAAGGAATCCCAATCGGAGGATATACAAAGATAGTGGAAAAAATGCTCGATGGAATCGACGTAAAACTAAATACAGACTTTTTTGAAAACAAACAAGAATTAGAAAATATCTGCAATACAGTTCTTTTTACTGGAATGATTGATGAATATTATGATTATAAATTTGGCACTTTAGAATATAGGAGCTTAAAGTTCGAAAATGAAAAGCATCAAGTTTCTAACTATCAAGGAAATGCAGTTGTAAACTATAACGAATTTGAAATACCATATACAAGAATAATCGAACACAAACATTTTGAAAAAACCGATAATGATTATTCAACGATAATAACAAAAGAATACCCTCAAAATTGGAAGATCGGTGATGAGCCATACTATCCAGTAAATGATAAAAAAAATAGTGAGCTTTTAGAAAAATATAAACAGATCGCACAAAAAGAAAGTAATGTGATATTTGGTGGAAGACTTGCCGAATATAAATATTACGATATGGACGATGTGATTGAAAGTGCATTAAATCTATCCGAAAAACTTCTATAAACAACAAAAGCTATCCACATCGATCAAGATTGGATAGCTTATTTTTTATTCATCTTAATTACTCTTGCCCATATCCAGTAAGGATAATCTTAACAGCTTCAATTCCATCTTCGCCATCAATATATGGCTTTCGATCAGATCTTACAGCATCGATAAAATCAGCAAACAACGGAGTATGTCCACTACCATAAACGCAATCAACATCCCCATTAAGTTTTTGCTTCATATCCGCCTCTTCGCCCTCTTCAGCATCCATAAACCTCCAATGCTCAAGCTTATTAACAGCCAATCCACCGATTTTGACAGTTCCTTTTTCTCCAAGAATTGTCAAAGTCTCTTCTAAGTTATTAGGATAAACAACAGTAGTTCCCTCAACATTTCCAATAGCTCCATTTTCGAACCTAATCTGCAGACTACCGTAATCTTCCATCTCAATATAATCATGATCGAAATTTTCAAGCATGGAATTCACTTTTTGTGGAGATCCGCCAAGCATCCATTGAAGAAGGTCAATATTATGAATACATTGATTCATAAGACATCCACCATCAAGTTTCTTTGTTCCTCTCCAAGGAGCCTGTTTATAATAATTCTCGTTTCTATTCCAAAGTATACGAGCATTCCCTGCATATATCTTGCCAAACCTACCATCTTCAATGGCTTTTCTAAGTGCCTGAATAGGAGGATTAAATCTGTTTTGATGACAAACCCCAAGTTTTACGTTATTTTGCTTAGCACATTCAATCATCGCCTCGGCCCCTTTAATAGTCATAGCCATAGGTTTTTCAACAACAATATGAATCCCCTTTTTCATACAATAAATTGCGATTTCATCATGATATCCACTTTCAGTAGCAATACACGCAACATCCACTTTTTGCTCATCAATCATCTTCTTATAATCAGTATAAACACCGACTTTCGCATCACTTATTATAGCAATATATTCATCTTTCTTCTCTTCTGCATTTACTTTGATAACATCACAAACAGCAACCAGCTGACAATCTTCATAGTTCTCAGCAATCCCAGATACATGCTTGTAAGATATTCTACCGCATCCGATTATTGCAAAATTCAATTTCCTCATGTATTCCTCCATAGCTTTTATATAAACTTTATTTAATATCAATTATTTTCTTAAATGATTATAGCACACTCTACTAAAATATAAAATATGATATCAAAATTAAGCCTTTTAACCTCATAACAAAAAAAATTAAACGCTAGAGAAAAATAAAAGTAATATAAAAAACTGATTACTGTCATGATTTTGAGGATATTACCTAAATAATATCCGAATCTGCGATAGCAATCAGTTTTTTCAATCAATAATCCAATTCATATATATTATAACCTAATAGTTTAACGGATATGTTTCGATAATAATATATTTTATTAGATGTTTATTAACAAAAATTACACTTAACAAATCAATGTTTTTTTGTTATACTAATATTGTAATAGAAAAGCAATAAAGTTTGTAGAAAGTCCTGCGGTGTGCGTTATGCTTTATTTTTAAACTCACATATTTACTTTGGGAGATAATATCCTATATAACAATGTCAAGCCCTGTTTTCAGGGGAAGACAGCGTTTATCGGTGTTTCACCCACCTGCTGTCACGCGGGTTGTTAAAAACGAAGTGGACGGCATTGCGGGTTTTATAAAAAATATAAGAGCATCTTTGCTCTTGTTTTTTTTACCCTTTTTATACAAAAACACAGTTAGTCATTTTCTTGCCTAAGTATAAACAATCAGCGGTTAATGTTTTTCCCGTCACATAAATTTCGCCTAATAACTAACTGTGCTGTTTTTTCTATTTTTTTCTTCTTCGAATCTGCCTATAAATATTTTTATATTCAATAGCTGGTTTTTTCCAAGAAAAGTCACTTGCCATTGCAGTTTTAACCATACCATCAAACGCTTTTCTATCGCTCTTAAATAAATCACTTGCCATCTTGACCATAGCGAAAAGCTCATCACCATTATAATTAGCAAACGAAAATCCTGTTCCCTCACCAGTAACAGCATTATACGGAATAACCGTATCAGCTAATCCTCCAGTTTCCCTAACTATTGGAAGCGAGCCATATCTCATAGCAATAAGTTGTCCCAAACCGCAAGGTTCAAAATTTGATGGCATCAAAAATACATCTGATGCCGCATATATTTTTCTAGCGATCTTATCATCATACATGATAAAACATCTCGCCCTATCAGCATACTTATTTTCAATAGCCTTAAAAGCGCCTTCATATTTAGCCTCACCAGTACCAAGCAAAACAAACTGAACTGGCAAGCTCATCATTTTTTCAATAGCATATAAAACAAGATCAAGCCCTTTTTGACTATCAAGCCTTGTGACCATGCCAACAATCATGCTTTTATCATCAGCTAATGCATAATCATCTCTAAAAGCAGACTTGTTTTTCTTCTTACCAGCAAGACTCTTATAATTTAAATATATACTCTTATCTTTATAAGGATCAAAGCTATCCATATCAATCCCATTGATTATTCCAGCAAGTTTATCCTCAATATCAACTATATAATCTTGCATCTTTTCGCCATAATAAGCAGTCTTAATCTCATTTGCATATGTAGGACTAACAGTAGTAACTTTATCAGCATTATACAAAGCAGACTTTAAAAGGTTTCCTTGAAAATCATGATATAATTCCCACAGCCAAGGCTCATCACCTTTTAGTCCAAGCATGCTAATCAAATCAGTAAAACCCATTTTACCTTGAAACTTCAAATTATGCACTGTAAAAACCGACCTTAGCATCTTATATCCTCGCACATTACGATAAACATGCTTGAGTAGCGTTGGAATAAGTGCTGTCTGCCAATCATTACAATGGATAACATCAACCCCAGTGATATATTTCTTAGCCTGTAAAATAGCCAAACTAAAGAATATAAACCGTTCACAATCATCATAATAACCATATAGATCATCGCGTGAAAAATAAAATTCATTATCAATAAAATAATATCTTCTTCGCTGATATTTTATAGTTTTAAGCCCTGCATACTGCTTTCGCCATCCCATTTCAACTTCAAACTCACAAATAAGCTCAGCATTCTTTCTTACTTCTTCTGGTAGTGTTTTATAAAAAGGCAGAATAACTCTAGTCTTAATATCAATATCATTAAGTGCACTCGGGAGTGCCCCAACAACATCCGCTAATCCACCAGTCTTACACAGCGGTGCACATTCAGACGTTGCAAATAAAATATTCAGCTTGCCATCGATCATAAAACAGTCTCCTTTTGAAGAACAACTGGCGAATCATGCGTTCCCTTAATAACAATATTATCAGATATAACAACATTTCTATCAGCTATAACATAATCTAAAACAACATTTTTACCAACCTTACATCCTTCCATCAATATTGAGTTAGTGATAACACTACCCTCTTGTTGACGAATATCTCTAAACAAGATTGAGTTTTCAACTTCACCATAAATAATACTTCCACTAGCAACAGCCGCACGCTTAACCTTGCTTGTCTTTTTATATAATGTAGGATGATTATCTTTAATTTTTGTATAAACAATATTATCACCAGAAAACAGTTTACATGAAATTTCAGTGTCCAAAAGTTCCATACTGGTATTATAATAATCTTCAATAGTCTTTATTTTCTTCATGTAACCTTCATATGTATAACATTTAACATTGAAGAAATCCAAATTATTTTTTATAAGGTTGACAAGCTCATATTCTCCAACCTCACCAGCAATACTCATAATTTTAAGCATAATCTCTTTTGTAAGTATCACCTTACTTGCAAGCCTACGATTACACCCCTCTCTTTTGTGATATTGCATCTTTAATACATTACCTTCGTCATCAACATCCAAATAAAGATTGTTTTCTTCTTGCTCAATCTCACGAAGATTTCTACATACAAAAGTGATATCGCCACCCATTTTATCATGCGCATCCAATACTTTATCATAATTAATACGACAAACAACATCGGCAGAAGACAGCAAAACATTCGCATACTGTGATCTTTCAAAGACCATTCTGTTTTTTTCGAAATCAATAAGATTTACCTGCGGAATATCACTGTTTTCAAGCTTTCTTGTCCCTTGCAAAATAGCAAGAGAATTAGACTTTCTAGAAAGTCCCCACTCTTGTCCAGTTCCAACATGGTCAAGCAACGACCTATATTTATCAGACGCAATTATACCGATTTTTGAAACCTTACTGTTAACCATATTAGACATAACAAAGTCAATAAGACGATATCTCGCAAAAAACGGAAGTGTAATTGGATTTCTGTGCCCAGTAAGTGGCATTAAATTATTAGACGGATTATTTACTATAATCCCAAGTGTTTTTCTCATTATATCCTCCTAAATGGGTGTCGCTTCTGATTGATAAAAAAGTTTTATATCATCAGTACTTTTTCTGTCAATATTGCCCTTTAAAACGCCTTGATTTACTTTTAGGCCTTCAGAAACAACAGCATCTTGAACTTTAACGCCACACTCAATGCTTGCATTATGCATAACAATAGAGTTTTCTACAACAGCACCCTTACCGATATACACTTGCTTAGAAATTATCGAGTTAATAACAGTACCATCAACTATACATCCATCACAAATAAGCGAATTTTTGACACTAGCATTATCACCAATAATCTGCGGCATAGCATTAGTATTATTAGAGTAAACAGGAAAATTCGAGTCTTCAAGATTAAAAGGAGGATTATCCTGAAGAAGTTCCATATTCGCCTCATAGTAGCTATCAACTGTACCAATATCTTTCCAATATCCATCAAACTCATAAGCGTAAAGCTTTTTACCCTCACCTAAAAGCTTTGGAATAATATTCTTACCAAAGTCATGATCCGAATCTGGCTCAACAGCATCCTCAATCAGAGCTTTTCTAAGTGCTTCCCATTTGAAAACATAAACGCCCATAGAAGCTTTTGTACTCTTTGGAACAGCTGGCTTTTCATCAAAGCTAGTGATAAGATCTTCACTATCAGTGTTCATAATACCAAATCTAGTAGCTTCTTCCAAAGTTACATCCATAACAGCAATAGTAGCATCAGCACCACGCTCATCGTTGTAATCTATCATATCTTGATAGTTCATCTTATAGATATGATCACCAGAAAGAACAACAATATTCTCAGCTTTATATTGGTCAATAAATTGAATGTTTTGATAAACAGCATCAGCAGTTCCTTTATACCAACTACCACCATCCATTCCAACATACGGCGGCAAAATGCTAACCCCTCCATCAAGTGAATCAAGAGCCCAAGGCGCACCAGTACTGATATAAGAATTAAGTATTAACGGTTTATATTGTGTAAGCACCCCCACAACCTCAATATCAGAATTTCTGCAATTACTTAGTGGAAAATCAATAATCCTGTATTTTCCCCCAAAAGAAACTGCTGGCTTTGCAAGCTCATGAGTAAGCCCACCAAGCCTGCTTCCTTGACCTCCCGCAAGAAGCATAGCGACTGTTTCATGTTTTTTCATAAAATATCGTCCTCCCTTTTTTTAAATATTCATTTTTTAGTATTACTTTTTAAAAGATTATCTAAATCTTAATTTTTTATTTTGTTTCAACATCCCAAATCTCTTTTGCATATTGACGAATAGTTCTGTCAGATGAAAAATGACCCGACATTGCAATGTTGTGAATCTGCATCTTAACAAACTCATCACCATCGGAGTATATATCTTCACACTTTTTACATGCCTCAATATAAGACTCAAAGTCTTCTAAAACTCTAAAATAATCACCATGAGAAAATAATGAATCATAAACATCTTGGAACTGACGCATATCACCAATAAAGAATCCAGATTGCAATCTATTCACAACCTCTCTCATTCTAGGATCAATAATAAATTTCATAGGATCATAAGCCTTTGACCTAGATTCATTAACCTCGTCAACATCCATTCCAAAGATTACGATATTATCATCACCAACAAGCTCGCCAATCTCAACATTGGCACCATCCAAAGTTCCAAGCGTTACCGCGCCATTCATCATAAACTTCATATTACCAGTACCAGAAGCCTCCATACCAGCGGTAGAAATCTGTTGACTTATATCAGCTGCAGGATAAATATACTGAGCAAGTGAAACATTAAAGTTTGGTAAGAATATCACCTTAATTTTCTTGGATAGAACAGGATCATTATTCACCCTCTGTGACAGCCTTAGACAAAGTCTGATAATAGATTTTGCATAGTCATAAGAAGGTGCCGCTTTTCCAGCAAAAATAAATGTGTGTGGCTCCATATTGTAAAAATACTCTGGATCAAATGAACATCTATACATTATACCAAGAATATTCAAAAGCTGTCTCTTATATGCATGTATTCTTTTAACTTGTATATCAAATATAGAGTTAGGATCAACTTCATATCCCGTTTTCTCTTTAATAATACCAGCAAGCTTAACTTTATTATTATATTTAATCTCTTTAAATCTATTTATAAAAGTTTCGTCCTCTTTAAACGCCAAAAGATTTTCTAGCTGATATGTATCGTTTTTCCACTCGTCACCAATATAATCAGTGATAAGCTCAGCTAATTTTGGATTTGCATTAGTCAAGAAGATACGATGTGAAATACCATTCGTCTTGTTGTTAAAACGTTCAGGGTATAACTTATAATAGTTGTTCATAACGCTGTTTTTGATTATTTCAGAATGAAGCTCTGCAACACCGTTAACAGAATGTGAACCAATAACAGCCAATGCTGCCATGTGAACATATCCATCTTTAATAATAGCAACTTCATGAATAATAGAATTATCAATAGATGGATCATCCATTATCTCATCAATAAACCTTCTGTTGATTTCATCAATAATCATATATATTCTTGGTTGAACCTTATTCATAAGTTCAACAGACCAAGTCTCAAGAGCCTCTGGCAGAATTGTATGATTAGTATATGATATCATCTTTTGTGTCTTTTCCCAAGCATCTTTCCAAACCATATCATGACCATCTAAAAATACTTTCATAAGTTCAGCCACACACATAGCAGGATGTGTATCATTTATATGTATACATACATTGTCCTCAATATTGTCTATGCCTCCAAAGTTTTCAATATATTCTTCAACAATAGCCGTTACACCAGCACAAACCAAGAAGTATTCCTGCATCAATCTTAGCTGTTTTCCTTGTGGATGACTATCATTCGGATACAATATCTGAACTAGGTTCTTAGCTCTTATATTATTATCAACAGCACCACTATAATCTCCACTATCATAAATATGAAAATTAAACCCATCTTTTGCCCGTGCATCCCAAAGTCTTAGCACATTAACATGATCCTCATTATCATTGGATATAATAGATACATCAAAAGGCACTGCCTTGACTTCCCAATAATTTACGTGTGAAAAACCCAACCTTCCATCTTCAAAGCTAACATCAACATTTCCACCAAACTTAACATCAATAATGCGACCAATTCTTTCAGTTTCCCATGGATAACCGTTCTCTAGCCAGTTTTCCGCAACTTCTCTTTGTTCAAAATTTTTAATCTCTTGTTTAAAAAATCCATGCTTATATCTAATAGAGTTACCTCTACCAGCAATCCCAAGATGCGTCATGCTGTCCATAAAACAGGCAGCCAAACGACCAAGCCCACCATTACCAAGTCCAGCATCAGACTCGATCTTGAGCAGTTCATCCAGTGAGATACCATAAGAGTCAAGACCCTTTTCAACAACATCCCAAGCATTCAAAGCTTTGATGTTTTGAGTTAGAAGATGACCGATCAAAAACTCAGAAGAAAAATAATATACCTTCTTTCCTCTTCTGTGTGCTTCCCTAGACTTTGCCCACTTATTCCTAATGCTCTCTGATAACAAATTTGCCAATGCTAAATACTGCTCCAAAGGCTTCAAGGTAGAAGGCCTTTCAGCAAAATGCTCTCTACACAACTCCGCATACTTTTCCTTAAATTGATCTACATCTCTATACATGATACCCTCCTAAAAGTCTCATAAAATATATTAAAAACCAACATTAGCCATCGTTGTTTATATTGTCTTAAAAGCACTTATGCTGAGTGGTGCAACATCAACAACAATCGAATTTTGTCTATTATGACAAAACACCTCTTGACATTTAATAACATTATCATTAACCATACCTGTTCCGTCATAACACTCATTATCGGATGATATAATCTCTTTATAATCACCAGCCAACTGCACACCGACCCTAAAACCATGATATCCATAAATCGACATATTCATAACGACAACAATCTCAGTTCCATCAACAGCTCGCCTTATAAACGAAAACACATCTTGCTCTTTATTATCAGCATCAATCCACTCAAAACCGAACATATCATTGTCCATCTCATAAAGTGCAGGCTCGCTCTTATATATTAAATTTAGCTGTTTAATATATTTGTTAAAGCTATCATGAATCGGATAATCAAGCATAAACCATTCAACTGGCTCATAATATCTCCACTCCATACTCTGTGCAATCTCGTTACCCATAAAACTAAGCTTTTTACCAGGATAAAAAATCTGATAACCCATCAGAGTTCTAAGACTTGCAAACCTTCTCCAATACTCACCAGGCATCTTGTCAATAAGCTGTTTTTTTCCATGTACAACTTCATCATGAGACAGCGGCAAACAAAACTTTTCATCTCGCATATAAACTGAAGAAAATGTAATCTTATCGTGATTTTCTTTGCGATAGTCATAATCCACTTCAAAGATATCAAGTGTATCGTTCATCCAACCCATATTCCATTTATAATCAAACCCTAGCCCTTGCATATATGCTGGAGCAGTAACGCCTTTATATGACGTTGCCTCTTCCGCAAAAGTCAAAAAGCCTTTAAATTCACTGTGCATAATGCTATTAAACTCACGCAAAAACTCTTTAGCGTTTAGATCATCATCGCCACCATTTTCATTAACTCTAGCTTCTTCTTCACGCCCATAGTTTAAATAAAGCATACTAGAAACACCATCAACACGAATACCATCTATATGATATGCTTTTGCCCAAAAAACAGCACTGGAAAGAAGGAAGCTCCAAATTGATTTCTTAGAAAAATCAAACTCAAAAGTACCCCAATGCGGATGCAAATCGTCCCCATAAAGCTTTGTTCCATCAAAACTATAAAGACCATGCTCATCAGGACAATAATGCCCTGGCACCCAATCCAAAATAACCCCCAAACCATTTTTATGACAAAGATTTATAAAATACTGAAAATCCTTGATGCTACTATATCTTCCAGAAAGACTAAAATAGCCTGTAACCTGATAACCCCATGACCCATCATATGGATACTCACATATAGGCATAAGCTCAATATGCGTATAGTTCATAAGCTTGGCATGCTCAACCAAAGCCTTTCCTGTTTTTCTTATATTGATCGGCTTATCATCTTCAACGATTGTGTCGAAAGATGAAAGCTGAACCTCATAGATGTTTATAGGCGACTTAACAAAATCAGTTTTTGCACGCTTTGTCATCCACGCTTTATCCGTCCATCGATATGAAAAAGCGTCTTCTACAACACTCGCAGTATAAGGTCTAAGCTCAGAATATACAGCATAAGGATCAGACTTATAGGTTTCTTTTCCATGAGCATCCATTATTATATATTTATAATATTGCCCAATACCTATATCCGCTACAAATCCACTCCAAAACCCATCATTGTCTATAAGTTTATCTGTCTTTTTCCACTCATTAAAATCACCAACAACATAAACAGCTTGCGCATGAGGTGCAAAAACAGCAAACTCAACACCACTAACACCATCAATAGTTTTTATATGCGCACCTAAATAGTTATACGCATTATACTCTTCGCCTTTTTTATATAAATATCTAAATTCCTCTAAGTTCATAAAACTCCTCTTTGTTTAAAGCTATTTTATTCTTTTTGAAATATGATGATCTGAGTTTAGCTCAAGCAAATCCCACAAGTTGCCATATAAATCCTTGAATACCGCAACCATTCCATATTCAGCCTGCTTTGGCTCTCTTACAAACTCCACTCCTTTGGATATCAAATCGTTATAATCACGCCAGAAATCATCAGTATTCAAAAATAAAAATACCCTGCCACCAGTCTGATCGCCAATATAATACTTTTGTCTTGGTTTAGATGGTCTTGCTAATAAAATCGTCGTCCCTCGTGATCCCTTTGGAGCAACAACAACCCAACGTTTATCTTGCTCATGTTGATATGTGTCCTCTAATAAATCAAAGTTCAATACTTTTGTATAAAACTCTATCGCCTCATCATAGTCATTTACGACCAAAGCTATATGAATAATTTCTTGTCTCACAAAGACCCCCTAAAAATATAAAAAAGCACATAGACGTGCTTAGGCGCCATTTAATAAAAGCCTAAAACATTTATGTGCTAACATTGCAACAATTTACACAACCCCAAGATGATCTTATTCTCATTCATATAGTTGTCCTTTTTTTAATATTCTATAACAATAATTGACTTTTATCAAGCATATTCGCCATTTTTTGCATTATGAAACAATTTTGTTCCTTTGTTGCTATATTGTTTCACCAAGCACATTAATGTTATTATATCAAACCAAATTCATTTATGTTGTTTTCTACATTTATTTTACCAATCAATTACAATATACAACCCAGATGAAAATTATACCATTTATGGGATACAAAAACAACTCCAGTGTCAACTAGAGTTGCTTAATATAAAATTTATTTATATACAGATACTATAAAACTGCCTTGCGACTAATTGCCTCACAATGAATATCCATAGTATCAAAAACAGGAATATCCACATTCTCTTGCTTAATTAAAAGAGGAATCTCTGTACATCCCAAAACAACACCTTTTGCTCCTCTATGCTTTAGTCTGTCTATTATTTCAATAAACTTGCACCTAGATTCATCGCTGATAACACCAACTACAAGCTCATTGTAAATAGTATCATGCACAACATCCATATCAGCTTCACATGGAATAATAACCTCAACCCCAGAGTCATTGAGTATTCCACTATAAAAATCACCGGTCATGGTGAATTTTGTTCCAAGAAGAGCCACTTTATCAATCCCTTCTTTATTAATCGCTTGTGCTGTTGCCTTAGCAATATGCAAAACCTCAACACCAGCTCTAGCTTCAATATCATCTGCCATCATATGCATTGTATTCGTGCAAATAGCAATAAAATCAGCACCGCACCTAGCTAAGTCGCAAGCTTTTTCCGCTAATAAATCAGTAAGCTTTCCCCACTCACCTGCATTTTGTAGCTGGCTTATATGCTCAAAATCAAACGAATACATAATTATCTTCGCAGAAGTACAGTCGCCCATAGCTTTATTTACAAGCTCATTAATCTTTTTATAATACTCAGAGCTGGATTCATAGCTCATCCCACCAAGTAGTCCAATTGTTTTCATATTCACCTCAATTATTCATCGTCCAATGTCTTAACAACATCCATAAAAATCTCCATACTAGCTCTAACAACATTTTCATCCACAGCATCAATAGTATCCATTGGTGTATGATAAACGCTTGCTCTATCACTGTTATCCCAGGGCATAGCCATCAACGTCGTAGCCAAAACTCCAACTTTTGCAAGTTCTCCAGCATCAGTACCACCAGTCAAAAACTCAATCAACTGCGTTTTGGATTCATATCCAATCTTTCTGCTAGATTCCACACATCTATCAGCAAAATCCTGACTAAGCTTTACGCTAGTATTGATATCAGATGTTAAAAAGAATATATCTTTAAGCAAGTATGGGCAATCAATATTATATTGATAAGTTGGAACCGATTTAAGCATCTGCTCGTTTTTCTTAGCATATGCATGTGCACCACGAAGCCCCTCTTCTTCTGCATCAAAGCTAACAGCAATAACACGTGTGTTTTTAAGCCCCTCACCAGATTTTTTTAAACTAGCAAACTCACGCAACGATTCTACTGCTATAACGCTAGATATAAGATTATCACCAGCACCTGGTGTTCCATTCTTTCCAGCAAAAAACCAGAGCTGAACAACGATGGACATACCCAGACTTGCAACAAGCCCCAACACATAGACGAACATAGTAGGTGCGGATAAAATCGCAAATATTAAAGATGTAACAAACACAATACAAAGTATACCTATTCCACCAATAACCCTAAGCGAGTAAAGCTTAGGCTGATGGATAAAAAAATTAAATACCCTAGCACTATCATGATGTCCGCTGATAATAATCTGTTTTTCAACTTCACCCTCAGGCTCTAAAACTCCCATAACATTAACGCCAGTTTTAGCTGGATATAAAAAATCAATCATATGTTTATATAAAAAGAACTGAAAAACCATGATGATAATTCCAACAAACAAAACTCCACTGGCTATCCACGGCATATTTAGCAGCAATAAAAATACACTTAAAACATACAATACTACCAGTATTTTAATCCACCCCAAAAATGCACCCGAATGAACTTTAAACTCTTGCCTATCAGTACTATCACAAAATTTATCAAGCTCAATATGCAAATCATCAGCACACCCAATCGAGCTAGATGAACCAGCAAGCCTGGGTCCAAACTTTTCAATAAGCTTAGATGTAAATTCAAATACATCTTTTGTCATAAGATTAAAATCAGTTTTCATAAAATCTCCCAAATCAAAAATGGCTAACTTTATAAGTCAACCATCTTTCTTTCTATTATTATATTACTATAAATAATATCATCGTATAAGCATATTGTCCATTTGCTATTATTCTAATTATAAAACTCTTGCTATAAAGCTTTTTCCTCAATAACAACAACTTTATCCATAACAGTATCAGACTTTTCAAGCTCAAGCTGACCATCAACCCATTGAACTAAATAACTAATTTTATCAGCCGATAAAAAACCTTTAATTCGCATAACTTGCCCTTTTGAGTGCTCAACAATCCTATCAATAGTATCTTCAATCTCTCGCACATCTTCAAACATACCATACTCAAGCTCATAGCTTACAAAATCATCATTAGCATCACCATGATCATGATGATCACAACCTTGCTCATCATCAGTTTTGCCCCCACAACCGCAAACATGATTTTCATCGTCATGATTACAGCCACAGTTTCCTCCACAACCACTGTTTTCCTTCAACATGTCTTGTCCGATATCTTCTATAATATCGCAATCATTTAACTGCTCAATATCATTCTTCAAATTCTCATTCTCCTCTTGTCCGATTTTGTCAGCCCTACTTATATAAATAGTATCTGCATTTTCAATCTGATCATTATAAAAAGCACCAAAATTCTCACTATACATCTTGTGAGCTTTCGGATTAATAATTGTAATACACACCCCGCACTCAATTTTATCGCTAAGTATCCCCTCTTTAAAGATATATTTCATATCGCTAAGCTTTGCAACTCCACTAGGCTCGATAATAATCCTATCAAACCTGTTAAGCGCAACCATCTTTTCAATCCCGTCAATCAAATCCATTTTAAGAGTACAACATGCACACCCATTATATAGCTCTGTGATTTCAATATTATCCGAAAAAAGCTCGCTATCGATGCTTGTTTGTCCAAACTCATTTTCAACAATGGCGATTTTCATGCCACTATAAACCGAGCTTAGCATCTTATTGATAAGCGTTGTTTTACCACTCCCTAAAAATCCAGATATAATATCGACTTTAATCTTACTCACTTAAATCCTCCATTATACTTTCCTATACTTTAATCAATTCAAACTTTTCAACATCAAATAATCCCATATCCGTAATCTTTAAATCTGGAATTACTGTAAGTGCCATAAACGCCAAAGTCATAAACGGACTAAATTCTTTTGATATACCAAGCTCGCTATATGCCAATTTAGTAAGTTCATCCTGCTTATCCGCAATCTTTTCAAGCTCCATGCTGGACATAATACCAGCAATATCAAGTGCTAAACTCCCCAAAACTTTTCCATCTTTGACAAGAGCAAGACCACCACCAATGGACTTTATCTCATTAATAGCAATAATAATATCCTTATAATTATCGCCAATAACAACCAAGTTGTGAGAATCATGTGCAACAGTAGATGCAATAGCTCCTCCTTTTAATCCAAAACCAGATATAAGCCCTCTGCCAATATTCCCAGTATTCTTGTGACGCTCAATAACATAAATCGGCATAATATCGCTATTATTATTTAATTCAAAATATCCATCTTTTGTATTTACTCTGGACTGCATATGCTCAGTCAAAAGGCTAAAAGCTTTAAGTTTAATGACATTAGCTATATCACCACTGATTTTAATCTTCAAGTCATCTTCAGTTATATCCCCTATATTAACAACGCCTTTTACATGTTTATAATCTTGCGCCTTATATGGCATATGAATATGCCAATCTTTAGCAACAATCTTTCCAGCCTTAAAAGTATCAAGCACATTAAAATCTGCTAAATTATCTACAATCAAAAAGTCCGCAATAAACCCAGGAGCAATCGCACCCAGTTTATCTATCTTATAACACTCAGCAGTATTTAAACTAGCAATCCTTATTGCTGTGATAGGATCCATTCCATTTGCAATAGCAAGCTTTACATTATTATCAATATGTCCTTGCTCGATAATATCCTCAGGATGACGATCATCCGTGCAAAAAGTACATCTTCGCTCAGTATAAACATTTACACCCTCAATAAGCGATATTAGATTCTGCGCCGCACTACCCTGACGAATAGCAATATACATTCCATTTTGAATTCGTTCCATCATCTCAGATACATTACCACACTCATGGTCAGTTTTTACTCCACCTATTATATAAGCGTTCAGCACCTCTTTAGTCTGACCAGGTCCATGCCCATCAACAATTTTCTTTCTTTCACTAGCAAGTTTTAACTTTTCCACTATATTCGCATCAGCATTAACAACCCCAGGATAGTTCATAAGCTCGCCCAAGCCCAATACTCGCTCATGATCCATAAGTGGCTCAAGCTCTGCCGCCTCCAAAATCGCCCCAGAAGTTTCAAAACTAGATGCAGGGACACAGGAAGGAAGCATCATATATACGGATAAAGGAATATCTTCGGTACTATCAAGCATATATTCAATCCCATCAACACCACAAACATTTGCAATCTCATGACAATCAGCTATAACAGTTGTCGTTCCATGAGGCAAAACTGCTCTTGCAAATTGATAAGGTGTGGAAAATGATGATTCAATATGAACATGAGAATCAATAAGCCCAGGTACAATATACTTACCATCAGCATCAATCACATTATCACAATCATAGTCGCCTATGCCAAGAAACACACCATCAGCCATCCCCAAATCACCAGCTATAATTTCATGTGAAAAAACATTGACTACTTTACAATTCTTAATAACCAAATCTGGTTTAATAATTTGATTTGCAGCTTTAATACGCTTTTCCAATCTTTTAAATTCCATATCTATTCTCCTTTATCAAGCTTAAATATTTCAATAAACAAACTCATATGTGCATCATAAACGATATTTTTTTATATAACTTTCTTTAATATATATATTTAAAGCAAGTTGTATTTGCCTTCATTATTATATTTATAATATTAATATTCTACACCATCAAATTTATAATCGCAATATTTATAGTTTATTCAATTGTTAAATTTTTCACTATCTAATTATTGATTTTTAACTAAAAATATGCTATCATATGTGATATTAAAGACAACGATGTCATAGTATTGGCTACGAAATGCCGTATCTATGACTTTTTTTATACTTTAATATTAAATATAAAAAAATATATTGCTTGATTATGTTTTTAAGTATATAATTTTTCACAAGTATATTTTTTTATTAGACTTAAAGAAAATCTTTAAGTTTAAAAAATATAAAAGTTTTAAAAAATCAAGGAGGAAATTTAAACATGAAAAAAATTATTGCATTAGTTTTAGTACTAGTATTAGTATTATCGTTAGTTGGTTGTGGCGGCGGTAGCAGCAAAACAATTAAAATCGGTGTTCTTTCACCAACATCTGGTGAAGGTTCAGTTCACGGAACACCAGTTAAACAAGCTGCAGAACTTGCTGCTGAAGAGATCAATGCTGCTGGTGGTATCGATGGAAAAATGATCGAGCTTATCGCTTATGATACAAAAGGCGATGCTGCTGAAGGCGTTAACGCATATAACAGATTAAGAGACCAAGACAAAGTTATTGCTATCGTTGGTGGTACATACTCTGGTGTTACTCTTGGATTCAAAGATTTGGCTGTTAAAGATAACATGCCTGTTCTTTCACCAACAGCTACAAACCCAGCTGTTACTTTAGAAGCTCCTAACGTATTTAGAGCTTGTTATACAGACGCTTATCAAGGTCAAGTTGCTGCAACTTTTGCCCTTGAAAACTTAGAATCAAAAGTTCCTGGCGTTCTTTATAATAAAGATGACGCTTATTCAGAAGGTCTAGCAACAAACTTTATGTCTTCATGTGAAGCTGCTGGAACTCCTGCTGTTGTTGAAGCTTATGCTGGTCAAGATAAAGACTACTCAGCTCAATTGTCAAAAATCGCTGAAGCTGGCGTAGACGTATTATTTGTACCTCACTATCCTGACACAGTTGGTCCAATTTTAGCACAAGTTGCTAACATGGGATTAGACATCACTTGTGTTGGCGGAGACGGATGGGACGGAATCCAAGGTGATTATGCTGCAGAAGCTGAAGGTTTCTTCTTTGCTAACCACTATGCAACAAGCGACCCTAACCCAATCATCCAAGACTTTATTGCTAACTACTCAGCTAAGTTTGAAGAAACACCAAACGCACTTGGTGCATTGGCTTATGACTCAGTTTACTTAATGAAAGCTGCTATTGAATCTGCTGGTTCAACTAAAGCAGACGACATCACTGCTGCTCTTGCTTCTTCATCTCTAGCAGGTGTTACAGGTGATATCTCATTCAACGCTGATGGAGATCCAATCAAAGGTGTTGCTATGATTAAAGTTGTTGGCGGAGAGCTTACACTTGATTCTATCGTTGCTGCAAAATAGTGTTTTACAACTTACGCTTTGATATGATAAAATATTTAAGCTTTGGTGTTGACTAAATACTAAAATATTAGATGACATAGTGCGAAGCTTGCGCTATGTCATTATTAAATTAAGGGAGGAAAAAAAATTGGATTTTTTTCTACAACAACTGATAAACGCCCTTAGAATTGGTAGTATATATGCTGTTATTGCGATAGGCTATACTATGGTTTACGGTATCGTAAAGCTTATCAACTTTGCACACGGAGAAATTATGGTCTTCGGTGCTTACTTTGCCTTTTTACTAGCTACTTATTCGGGTTTGCCATTTATTACTATTTTAATAATATCTATGGCACTAACAGCATTGTTAGGTTTAATAATCGAAAAAATTGCATATGCACCAATCAGAAAAGCTCCGAGACTATCCGCGCTGATCACGGCAATCGGAATGAGTTTCTTGCTTCAAAATGTAATGCTTCTAATCTTTGGTTCAAAACCTAAAAAAATGCCAGAACTAATCTCAATGAAACCATTCGCAGTTGGCTCATTGCAAATTGATTCAATAACAATCATAACAGTAGGACTTTCAGTTCTATTTATGATTCTATTACAACTTTTCATCAAAAACACAAAACCAGGAAAAGCGATGCGTGCGGTATCGGAAGATAAAGACGCAGCAGCCCTTATGGGAATCAACGTTAATGGAATCATCTCGCTAACATTCGCAATTGGTTCAGCTCTTGGAGCACTTGGTGGAGTATTATACGCAATCGCGTTCACTCAGATCTATCCTACAATGGGTATTATGCCTGGTCTAAAAGCTTTCGTTGCTGCCGTACTTGGTGGAATCGGAATCATGCCTGGTGCTATGCTTGGTGGATTCATGATCGGAATGATCGAAACATTGACAAAAGCTTATATATCAACAACATGGGCAGACGGCATCGTTTTCTCAGTGCTAATATTAGTATTACTTGTTAAACCAGCAGGCTTGCTTGGTAAAAACAGAAAGGATAAGGTTTAATCATGGAAAACAAAAAATCAAACTTCATGTCTAAAAAAATGAAGAACTCATACCTTATCAATATTATAGCATTACTTTTATTATTTGCTGTTCTACAAGTAATCGTTGGTACAGGTGCTATATCAAGATATTATATCAGTATTATCATTCTGATTTGTATCAATATTATTATGGCAACATCGCTTAACCTATCAACAGGATTTTTGGGACAACTTGTCTTAGGTCATGCTGGTTTTATGGCTATTGGAGCTTATACCGCAGCAGCTATTGGAAAAGTACTAGTAGCAGCAGGAAATATTCCAGATGTAGGTATCGCAATCATAGCTATAATAGTTGGTGGTCTTTTTGCAGCAATCTCCGGAGTAATAATCGGTATTCCAGCACTTCGCCTAAGAGGTGACTATCTAGCAATCATGACTTTGGCTTTTGCAGAAATCGTTAGAATCGCTATCAACAACTTTTCTTATGTTGGCGGTGCTCAAGGTTTCACTGGAATTCCAAACTTTACAGATTTTAAATTCGCATACTTCGTTATGTTGATCTGCGTTGCATTCTTAGTGCTATTAGTAAGATCCCGTCATGGACGAGCGATTATATCAATAAAAGAAAACGAAATCGCAGCAGAAGCTGTTGGAATCAATACAACATACTACAAAGTTATCGGCTTTGCTATTTCAGCTCTAATCGCTGGAATCGGTGGTGGAGTTTTTGCTTTCCATATGAGTTTCTTACAACCACAAATGTTTGGTTTCATGAAGTCAGTTGATATTCTAGTTATCGTTGTTCTTGGTGGTATGGGAAGTATGACAGGTTCAATTATCGCTGCAATCGTATTTACTTTCTTACCAGAAATGCTTCGTGACTTTAACGAATATCGTATGGTAGCATACGCAGTATTACTTATTGTTATGATGATAGTTAGACCTCAAGGAATCTTTGGAACACATGAAATGTCATTTTCTAAATCAGTAAAAAGAAGATATCTAAAATGGTCAAAAAAAGGTGACACACAATTACAGGAAGGAGATGAAGACTAATGGCATTATTAGACGTAAAAAACTTAACGATCCAATTCGGCGGACTTATCGCAGTAGATAATTTCGATCTATCTTTAGAGCAAAGCGAACTCGTCGGTCTAATTGGACCAAATGGAGCTGGAAAAACAACGGTCTTTAACATGTTAACAGGTGTTTATCTTCCAACTTCAGGTGATATAAAAATAGGCGGAAAAAGTGCTGTTGGAAAAAAACCATATAATATAGTCGAAATGGGTGCAGCAAGAACTTTCCAAAATATTCGTCTTTTTAACGAACTAACTGTTCTAGAAAACATCAAAGTAGCTTATAATGGCTCACAAAGCTATTCAATACTAAGTGGTATTTTCAGATCAAAAAAATATTGGAAGCAAGAACGAAAAGCTGATAAAGCTTGCATGGAGCTGCTAGCTGTTTTCGATTTAGACGGTTATGCTTATACAAAAGCATCAAACCTACCATATGGTCAACAAAGAAAGCTAGAGATAGCACGTGCACTTGCTACAAAGCCAAAAGTTCTTCTTTTGGATGAGCCAGCAGCAGGTATGAACCCATCAGAAACAGCAGAATTGATGGAAACAATCAAGTTTGTTAAAAACGAGTTTGACATTGCAATTTTACTTATCGAACATGATATGAATCTTGTTATGGGTATCTGTGAGCGTATCATCGTTATTGATTATGGTAAGACTATTGCAAAAGGTTTACCTGACGAAATCAAGAAGAATCCTGAAGTTATTAAAGCATACTTAGGTGAATAAGGAGATTAATTATGTTAAAAGTTGATAACATCCATGTTTCATACGGAAGTATTGAAGCAATAAAAGGATTGAGCTTTGAGGTTTCTAAAGGTGAGATAGTAACGTTAATCGGTGCTAATGGTGCAGGTAAAACAACTATCCTTCATACTCTATCAGGTATTTTAAAACCTACAAAGGGTTCAATCAATTATAAAGATACAGATTTATTAAAACTGCCAGCGCACAAAATCCTACCTATGGGAATGGCACAAGTTCCAGAAGGTAGAAGAGTTTTCTCAAAAATGACAGTTTTAGAAAACCTACAAATGGGTTCTTATATCCATAAGCTTGGAAAACAAACTGACGCAGACTTAGAAAACGTTTTTAAAAGTTTCCCAAGATTAAAAGAAAGAAGTAAACAAATCAGCGGAACTCTTTCAGGCGGAGAGCAACAAATGCTTGCTATGGGAAGAGCTATGATGTCAAGACCAGAATTGCTTTTACTGGACGAGCCTTCAATGGGACTTGCTCCTTTGCTAGTTGATGAAATCTTCGATATTATCCAAAGAGTTAATGAAGCTGGAACAACAATCCTACTAGTTGAGCAGAACGCTAACAGAGCGCTTCATCTAGCAGACAGAGGATATGTTCTAGAAACAGGAAAGATCGTGCTAAGCGGAGATTCTAAGGACTTACTTGCATCTGACGAAGTAAGAGCAGCATACTTAGGTTAAGCTTATAAACCGACCAACATCATTTATAAAAGGACAAAATTCATCTTTGAATATTTGTCCTTTTTTTGTTATCATAATATTATTATCTACACTCAAAGGAGAACAATAATGGTTTCAACACTTTCAATTATATTTATGATAATAACGTTTTTAATTTGCACAGGAGTTCCAATAGCTATTGCTATAATATTTATAAAGAAAAAAATAAGCACATTAAAAGTGTTCTTGATAGGAATGTTAGGTTTTTTTGCATCCCAACTGATAATCCGCATACCTCTATTATCAATACTATCAAGCCAAAGCTGGTATGTAGACTTTGCAAGCAATATTCTAGGGATATCGATTTTCCTAGGGCTAACTGCCGCAATATTCGAAACATTCGGCAGATTACTTGTATTCAAAGTTCTTTTAAAGAAAAACCACTTATATGGTGACGGTATAATGGCAGGTCTTGGTCATGGTGCAATCGAAGCCATCGCATTAGTAGGACTTGCCTATATCAACAATATTGTGTTTAGCATTATGATAAATACAGGTGCAATACAAACCTTAATGGACAGCCTAGCATCAAACCCAGTCGCAATGGCAAGCACCAAACAAGGTATAGATACTCTAATAAACACTCCAGCCTCAATTTTTCTTGTATCTGGCTTCGAGCGTATCTTTACAATAATCGTTCATATCACTCTTAGCCTTATCGTACTAGAGGGAATAAAACGAAAAAAAACAGCACTATTTATGGTCTATGCTATATTAATTCATGCACTACTGGATTTCACAGCAGTTTATCTTCAACTAAATGGCGTAGATATAATGATTATAGAACTCATAGTAGCAATATTCGCTGTGTTAGGTCTTATATATACGATATTTGCTAAAAAGCGATTTAAAAAATTGGACGATAAAGCTATTATAGCTCAAGAAAATCCACCCCAAGTCGAGGCATAATAAATTATGGAAAACTTAAACATAAGACAAGAACAGTTTTTTGATTATAAGACCGTAGAAAATGTAGTTGAACTAGCATTCAAAGATATGCCTATGGCGGATGGCAATGAACACGAACTTGTTGCAAAACTTCGATCCTCCCAAGCATTTATCCCATTTTTATCATTAGTAGCAGAAATTGATGGGAAAATAGTCGGTCATATTATGTTTACAAAAGCAACAGTTGGCGATGATGTTATTTTAACACTAGCACCAGTAAGCGTTTTACCAGAATATCAAAATCAAGGAATCGGCGGTCAGTTGATACTTGTCGGTCACGAACTCGCCAAAAACTTTGGCTATAAATGTATTGTTGTTTTAGGTCATGAAAAATACTATCCAAAATTCGGCTATACTCCTGCCAGCAACTTTGGCATCACTTGCCCATTTGATGTTCCATCTAAAAACTTTATGGCAATCGAGCTGGTCAAGAACGGTCTAAAAGATATTAGCGGCGAAGCAAAACATGCAAAAGAATTTTTTGAATAAATAAAACAAGGCTTGGAATTTTAGTTCTTCCAAGCCTTTTCATATTATAATTATTTAAAACTAATCTAAACTCTAAACCTCTTTACCATATATATACCGCTTAATAATATTCCTATCATCTCCAGAATAAATAAACCTAGAAACTCTATCAATAACACCAACATCGTCTTTCATGCAAAGATTACTATCATCAACTACCAAAGCATCAAACTCATATCCAACCTCAAAGCTGCCAACTTTCCCAAAATAACTTCCGCCACCTTTAGTCGCAATATAAAATGCCTCAGATAAGCTCAAATACCCTTCACTCTTATCATGATAATAGCGAATACGTGAAAGCTGAATAGCCAAAACAATGGTCTTTAAAATGCTTATATCATTACCGCCACTCACATCAGATCCAAAAGCAACCTTAATCCCTCGTTTTATCCAATTCTTAACTGGCATAATCCCACTAGCAAGATTAGCATTGGATTGTGGACAATGACAAGCTACAACCCCACGCTTTAAAAACAACTCCAATTCTTCTTCCTTCATGTGAATACAATGAGCCATAATGGTCTTGTCGTTCAAAAGATCATTTTTATCATAAATATCAGTATAGTTTGCATAATCAGGATAAAGCTGCTCCACCCATTTGATTTCATCTATCGTCTCATTAACATGACTTTGTACAGCCGCATGATTTTGCTTTGCGATTTCACCCAAACCAGTAAGCGTTCCTTGCGTGCAAGAGGGAATAAACCTAGGTGTGATAATCGGTTTAACATCTTCATTATTTTTGTTATCATTATAAAACTCAGCCGACTCTCTAACGGATGTTTTCGAATCCTCGATAAGATAATCAGGACAATTCGCATCCATGTTTACTTTTCCTACATATCCCCTAAGCCCTCTTTTTTGCATAATATCGACTAATATCTGACTAGCTTTTTTGTGAACAGTTCCAAAAAACACAATACGAGTTGTTCCGTTTTGAATAACTTTATCCACAACTTTACCATATATCTTTTTAGCATAATCTTCCGATTTAAATTTCGCCTCAGTAGGAAAAGTGATCTTTTCTAGCCAAGTCAAAAGCGTCAAGTCCATACCCATCCCAATATTTTCAAACTGCGGTGCATGTGTATGAAGATCACAAAATCCAGGTATGATAATTTTGTCACCATAATCAACAACGCACTCTTTCTCATATTTAGTTGGCAGTGAATTGCTGACAAAAACTATTATCCCATCTTCAACTCCAACATATCCATTTTCTATAATATCAAAATTCTCAGCAGATTTCGTAAAAACAAAATTCCCTTTAATTATAAGCATATCTATGAGCATTCCCTTCATTTCACTAAGTCACAATGTCTATGAAACTTTATCAGCTCCAATAATTGTATGCATTGTGTGTTAAGTTTCAAACTTTTCTCCTAAAGTAATTAAACTTGCTAATATAAAATATCACAAGTTATAAAATCAAACAAGCATATAGTCCTATTTTTGATTTTTCAATAGAATAAATACTAAATATCTTAACAATATAAAACCCCAATAAAAATTATAATAATATTACCATTTATATAATATAGCTTAGATATGCGCTGTTTTTCACCCCAATATCATAAATAAACAAGATTATTTGATTATTCGACATTTTTATACTATTATAGATAGGAATTTATTAATATTTTATTTTGAGAGGTAGCAAAACTTATGAGACCAGACGGAAGAAGGTTAAAAACCATCGACCCACTTTTTGGTATAATTCCGCACATTATGCCCCAAAGATACGATGCACAAGTTTCGAGCGATTTAGAACTCGATTATACAAAAATCAAAAAATACATCAATAAAAAAAGAAAAGAAGGTGTAAACCTTACTTTTATGGCAGTACTTATTTCAGTATACTTGCGTACTGCTGCATTAGTTCCAGAGCTTAATAGATTTATCATGAATAAAAAAGTCTATTCAAGAAAAGATTTTTATGCATCGTTTGTAGTATTAAAAGAAGGCGAAATAAGAGAAGATAAAATCGAAGCCATTGTTAAAGAAAAATTCGACTTTACAGATACTATAATGGATGTTTCAGACAAAGTAAATAAAATAATAGAAGAAAATAGAAAGCCAGATGTAGAGAATATCACTGATAAACTGATAAAATTCTTTATGGGTATTCCATTAATCCCAGGAGCAATTATTGCATTCGTAAAATTGCTAGACAAAATAGGTCTAATGCCAAAAATAATTATAGACGGAAGTCCGTTCCACACGACTCTGTTTATAACTAACATGGCTTCAATAAACATGAACGCCGTTTATCATCACCTTTATGAGTTTGGAACAACAAGCGTTTTTCTAGCAATAGGAAAACTGCAATCTAAACCTACAAAATCCAATCCAAGAAATAAAGTTATGGAGATTAAGGGTGTAATCGATGAGCGTATCGCAGCAGGTGCTACTTTTTCAAAAGCCTATGCGGTGTTCAACTCGTGCATAAACGACTTAGAGAGTTTAGAGATTCCACTAAAACCAGAAGAAGTTAAACAGGATATAAAATAATATAATAAACAATAAGCCCAGTGGATAATAAAATCTACTGGGCTTTTTTCGTATATAAAAATCAAATTGTATTCTATTTAATATTAGTCTTGAGTATTGGCTTTGGCTGTGCATTAAAAACGCTAGTATTTGGCTCAACGCTATGAGTAAGCCAAACATTACCACCGATAACAGAATTGTTTCCAATAACAGTATCCCCACCTAAAATTGTCGCACCAGCATATATAACAACATTATCACCAATATCAGGATGGCGTTTTATGTCTTTAATTGGATTCCCATTCTCATCAACAGGAAAGCTTTTAGCACCAAGTGTCACACTCTGATATAGCTTAACATTTTTTCCAATAGTACATGTAGCACCAATAACAACACCAGTTCCATGATCAATAAAGAACCGACTACCAATAGTTGCATTGGGGTGAATGTCTATCCCTGTCTTTTCGTGCGCATATTCCGTCATAATTCTAGGTATAAGCGGAATTTGATACTGACTTATAGTATTAGCTATCCGATAGATGCTAATAGACTGAAATGCTGGATAACTTAGTATAATCTCTTCAAACGATTTTGCCGCAGGATCGCCATCATATGCCGCCTCAACATCATGCTCAAGCTTGCGTCTAATCTCAGGCAAACTGCCCATTATCTTAATAGTAAACTCTTCAGCCTTTTGCCCACATTCCTTACAATTAGGCCTTCTACACTCATAAGAACAATGCTCGACCAAAACATTTTCAATAATGTGATATAAGTCTAAAGAAGTCTTTTTAAACCGACTATCCGTAATAGTCAAAAGGTTATCAGAATCAAGCCCCTGCTCCTCAAAAATTCCAGGGAAAATTAAAGACCTTAAATCATTAAGAACATGCAAAATCTCATCCTTAGAAGTCTGATTCAAACAGTTGTTATTAACGCTATTACTTGTATTAATAGCGCATATTTGCTGTGCTAAGTCACCCGAATTATCCTTTAACCATTTATCTAATTTCATAATTCCTCACTTTTTCACTTATATTTACGTTTACATCTTAAATATTTACTATATAATTATATTTATAGTTTTTATATTTATTCAATATTAGCAGTAAATATAAGATATATCAAGATTGTTTTTAAAGATATAAATTAAAAGTTCACATAAACAAAGGAGATAGTTATGAATATTGCAAATAAACTAACAGATCTAATAGGCAACACTCCAATGGTAAGATTGGATAGATACAGCCAATCAAATGATGTTTCTTCAAATATCATAGCAAAATTAGAATACTACAACCCATGCGGCAGCGTCAAAGACCGCATCGCTTATAATATGATCGAAACTGCCGAGCTTGATGGAACACTAAAAGAAGGCGCAACAGTAATCGAGCCGACAAGTGGAAACACTGGAATCGGTCTTGCAATGACATGTACCCTTAAAGGCTATAAGCTTATCTTGACCATGCCTGACACAATGAGCGTGGAGCGAATAACAATGCTCGAAGCCCTCGGTGCATCAGTAGTGCTGACTAAGGGTAATCTTGGTATGCAAGGCTCAATCGACAAAGCTGTTGAATTAAAAAAAGAATTGGGCAATGCTTTTATCCCTCAACAGTTCAAAAATCCAGCAAACCCAGCAACACATGTAAAATCAACAGCTCTAGAAATATTAGCTGATACAGATGGAAAGGTTGATATCTTCGTTTCAGGAATCGGCACAGGCGGTACAATAACAGGAGTCGGTAGCGTGCTAAAAGACAAAACCCCCGATGTAAAGCTTGTCGCAGTTGAGCCAGCATCATCACCGATTATATCAAAGGGATATGCAGGACCACATAAAATTCAAGGCATAGGAGCAGGCTTTATCCCTGATGTTCTTAAAACAGACCTTATCGATGAAATAATCCTCGTTGAAAACGATGATGCCATAAAAGCCTCAAGGCAATTAGCAAAAACAGAAAGCCTACTCGTTGGAATCTCATCAGGTGCAGCCGTTTGGGCAGCATTGGAACTTGCAAAAAGACCCGAAAACAAGGATAAAAATATCGTAGTCGTACTACCAGACACAGGTCTAAGATACCTATCATCTGGATTATACGAAAAGTAAACCGCATATTTGTATGCAATACAATATAATAAATTGAAAAGTGACCACTGTCATGATACAATATGTAGAATTTAAGGTGGTCATTTATATGAGAAAAAGTTATCTGCTCGGAGTTGAAGATGCAATCCCAATCGTACTTGGATATTTACCAATAGGAATAACATTAGGAATAACAGCAAAGCAAGTCGGCTTTTTTGTTGCCGATATTTGGATGATGTCAACGTTTGTATTCGCTGGTAGTGCACAGTTTATTGGTGTAGATATGATTGGCGCTGGTGCGGCTGTTTTGACGATAGCAACCACAACATTTTTCGTAAACTTTAGACACTTTATGTTGAGTAGTGCATACGCTCCATATCTTCATGGTGAAAAAACCGCAAAGTTGATATTTGTCGGCGCACTAATAACCGATGAAAGTTTCGCTGTCAGCATAAACAAAGTAAAAAAAGATCATAAAAAATACAATACAACCTATCTTCTAGCTCTAGAAACGACCGCATGGATGAGTTGGATTATAGCAACATGTTTAGGAGTAGCACTCGGATCTTTTATCCCATCATACGAATCTTTGGGTTTGGATTTCACACTTTGTGCAATGTTTATAGGACTAATCGCGGCAATGATAACATCAAAAACGCACCTTATCGTATGTCTTGCTAGCGGAATAACATCGCTAATACTATTAAATTTAGGTCTTGAAAATTTCAATGTGATAATCGCATCAATAATCGTATCGTGCTGTGCTGTGGGGGTTAAGTATGCAACTAAATAGTTCTTTTATAATAATTTTCGCATGTATGATGTTTGTAACAATCCTACCAAGGGTGTTGCCATTAACGATATTGTCAAAATTACAACTACCAAAATTCATAATCGATGTTTTGGATTATATACCTATCGCAATTTTGGGTGCTTTATTAGTTCCAACAATTATGATGATCGACGGAAAAGTGGATTTTTCAATAAATAATCTGTTTTTAATCGCAACAATAATAACTGCTATAATTTCGATATTTACAAAGAAGCTAGTCCTAATCGTTATATCAGGAATAGCCACTATGTATGTTCTAATAAATTTTCTATAAACTAAAATCAAGTGTTACAGGACAGTGATCCGAACCCATAACTTCAGATAAAATCGCTGCATCCTTGATATTATCCTTTAGGCTTTTTGACACAATAAAATAATCAATCCGCCATCCAGCATTATTCGCGCGTGCTTGTCTCATATAAGACCACCAAGAATATGCACCAACCTTATCAGGATAAAAGTGCCTAAAACTATCGATATATCCATTGCTCAAAATATAGCTCATCTTTGCACGCTCTTGATCGCTAAATCCAGCATTCTTTCGGTTTGTCTTAGGATTCTTCAAATCGATTTCATTGTGTGCAACATTCAAATCACCACATACAATAACGGGTTTACTCTCATTAAGCCCATTGATATAAGCAAAAAAATCACCTTCCCATTCCATGCGATAATCAAGACGAGCAAGCTCACGCTGAGAATTTGGAGTGTATACATTGACAAGATAATGGTTTTCAAACTCAAGTGTTATAACTCTGCCCTCATTATCATGCTTTTCCATACCAATCCCATATTTAACACTTTTAGCTTCAACCTTAGAAAATACAGCAGTTCCAGAATAACCTTTTTTCTCCGCTTGATTCCAATATTGAAAGTATCCAGGCGTATCAATCTCAACTTGACCAACTTGACACTTTGTCTCTTGCAGACACAAAACATCAAACTCCGTCTCATTAAAAAAAGTCATAAAGTCCTTTTTGATAGCCGCCCTTATCCCATTAACATTCCATGATATATATTTCATATTCTTTCCCCTAAACTATGTTATTTAACGCTAAACTCAGTTACATCAATATAAGTTCTTAATTGAGTAGCAATCGGTGAATCATAAATGCTCTGCTCAAAAAACTCATCATTAAATAACACGTTTTCAATTCCATACATCCTAACTTCTTCACAAAGCTCTTCATAATCAACTTTTTTATTAAGCCCAATAGCTAAATCAAACCCATAAAGCAAATCATTCAGCAACTCTTTATCAAACCCACTCTTAGTTATTGAAAGCAAATATATCCTCTCTGTCGCTCTCTTTTTCTTTTGAAGATTACCAAGACTTAGCCCTAAAATACTATCTGGTGCCCCATCAATCTTATAGGCTTTATATTCAACATTTTTATCGTCCAAATATTTTTCAATCTGATCGAATTTAATTCCAGATTTACGCCTAGTGGTATCAATGATTATAGTAATGTCATCTGGATATTTTCCAAAAATGCTTGAAATCAAATAATGTCTAAACGTTTCAACATCCTTAATATTTGCATAAGGAACAATCACTTCGCCTGTCTTCTTGTTTCTTTTAAATTTAAATTTCATATTCACCTCTGTTTTTTATTCAAACTTTATCTATATGTTGCAAAGTGTTTCATGTACAGCTTTTAAGTTATTAATCGGCGTATTAAGCGGCACTTCACACCCAGCCATAACAAAAGATCTATCTCCGCCAACTTTAACAATATGCTTAATAGCACTGCTTATGCTATTTTTATCTCCGTTTAGCAATACACTTACAGGATCAAAGTTCCCACAAGGACAAGCCTTTCCTTTATATGCTTTCGCCGCCTGCTCAAAGTCAGACATCCAATCAACATCGATGATATCTGCGCCAGTTTGTGCTAGTTGATCAAATATTGGGCTAGTATCTCCGCATATATGAAGTCTACCAACAGCACCCATGCCCTTTATTGCACTAAAAATCTCCTTGTGAGTATCAAACACCAAATCGCGATAAATTTGAGGACCAAGTAGCGACACAACAGCATCTCCAACACCAATAATATCTGCACCCGCTTTAACTTGCTCTTTAGCAAATGCTATCGCCGTCTCAACGCATTTTTCTGCCAACATCTTAACCTTATCTGGATTATCAAATGTATCCATCATAAGCTGACTAACACCACGAAGATCAGCAGCTTCGGCAAAAGCCCCCTCAACCCATCCCATAACAGGATACTCATCTCCATGTTTTTCACTCATAAGTTTAACGGCATTAATCCTATCCATCATCCTGTCGTGATCAAAAGGATTAGGCACAACTAGATTTTCTACATCATCTAAATTGTCAAGCAAGTTCACCTTACAGTGTGGCTGATCGTATTCTGGATAATCAACAACTGCACCAAACCCCTCAGCCTCTCTAAAAGGATCAGAAATCGCCTGCATAATATCGATATTAAAATTTTCAGCCATCGCTTCATTTGCCTTGCACAATACTTTATAATCTAACAAGAAATTTTTCAAGCTCTCATCAATATATTTAGCGCCAAATCCCATAACAATGCAAAGATTAGGTATCCTGTCCACCTTTTCCCCATTTAACCTTGCATAAAACCGTTGCTTAGATGTCATATTAATTCCCTCCAGCTAAAATATTTTTCTTACCAAAGTTTATAATTTTCTGATTTAGTTATCGCCGTCATCATTATCTTTCTAGCCTTATCGTTCTTATCCTCCATAAAGCTGATAATCTCTTTAGCCTCACTACGCTTAGTATCTCCATCAATCCTACAAAAGCTTTCAATCACAGGCAAATTGTTTCGCTTTACAAAATTTGCGATATGTTTTTCTTCCAAATATATAAATGGTCTTATCTGTGTGATGTCTTGTCTATCAAGATAAGTTTTTGGTGCCATCGCAGTAAGCCTGCCTTCATAAAGCATACTCAGCACAAAAGTTTCAAGCAGATCATCCCTATGATGCCCTACTGCAACTTTGTTAGCCCCATACTTTTTTGCAGCTTTTATAAGCGCACCTTTTCTAAGCTTTGCACAAAGCGAACATGGACTTTTTTCTTGTCTAACATCAAATACTATTTTAGCAATTTCACTTTTAACCACATAAAACTCAATCCCATTTTCCGCACACATCGTCTCAATGCTAGATGCATCAAACCCTTCATTACCAAGATCTATACATATACCAAAAAAAGAAAACTCCTCATTAGAAAAATGCTGGTACTCTTTAAGCGCATATAAAAGAGCAACACTATCTTTACCACCTGATACTCCAACAGCAACCCTATCGCCTTGTGAAATCAGACCAAATTCTTCAGACGCTCGCCTGATACTTCCCAAACATTTTCTCAAAATTCCCCCAAACTATCCTAAAAAGTAGTAAATAAACGCCATATAAGTTTTATTCATTATCAATATGAGTATTATAGCAAATTTTATATTGCATTAATAGTGAATATTCAGTAAAATGATATGATAAGTTAAATAACATAAAAAATTAAACAATAAGCTTTAAAAAAGAAAGTGATGGTAAAAATATTTTGTCGAGATTCGTTCAATATCTACTAATTGCAGTTTTTTCTATGATTCCAACATTAGAGGGAAGATATGCAATTTTAATTCTACAACCAACTTTTGGTACGCCAATTATTCCAACATATATCGTTGCAACACTTGTCGGTTTTCTGCCAAGTCCATTTATTATTATATTAATAGAAAAAGTGCTACATATTTTTTGCACAAGTAAAATAAAGCCACTTAACATGTTTGGAAATTGGTTATCAAACAAAGTGAATCGAGCAAAACATAAAATCAATCGTATTGATTCCACAGAAAAAATTAAAGAGCTAAATGCATCCAACAATCCAAAAGACCATAAAAAAGCCGAAAAACTTCAAAAGCAGATGGACGAACAAGGTGGAAGTTTTGGAATTTGGAGCTTTGTCGCACTTATGATTTTTGTAGCTATCCCACTTCCAGGTACAGGCGTATGGACTGGCTCTATGGCTGCAGGTGTTTTGAATATGCGACTAAAGGATGCTTTGCCTCCAATATTTGTCGGAAACATAATCGCTGGCTTAATTACAACACTGATAGCAACAGGTCTAATCCCTGCATTTATTTAAAAAATGTGGATATAACCATCCGCATTTTTTATTATATTTTGTCCTTGTCTACTGCTCCACATTGGATAACTACTTCATCAATATATGCATCGTATAGCTTATCGCTTATAGGGTGCTTTTTGTTTATCTCAATATCATCAATTTTATTTACATTGACAATAAGCTTAGTAGCAGAAGTCATAAACACCTCATCTGCCTGATAAAACTCATCAATAGTGGATTGTTTTTCGATAAGCTTAACACCAATCTTTTTAGCAATATCAACAACCTTCCCACGATTAATCCCAGCCAATATAAGCGGACTTAATGGTTCAGTAAACAAGACATCATCTTTAACATAAAAAATGCTACTAGCAGTACATTCAGCCGCCACGCCATCTCTAATAAGCAGTGCTTCAATACAGCCAACCCTACTAGCCTTTTTCGCAGCCATAACATTAGCAAGCAAATTGAGCGATTTAATATCACATCTTGTCCATCTATCATCCACTGTCGAAATAATCGGTGCGCCACCAACTTTTCGATACTTTTCATAAGAGGGTTTCTTTCTAACAGCTAAATAAAAGTTACCTATCATTCCATCTTTATAAACATGACTACGCATAGCACATCCCCTAGTCATCTGAAAATATATAAGACTCTGATCAATATCCGATTTGTCAATCGCTTGCAAAATAATATCCTTAACTTGGTCTTTGGTATAAGGACTATTTATGTCGATTGCAGACATACTGTTAAAAAATCTATCCACATGTTTTTCAATATTCAGTGGTTTTTTATTAAAACAGCAAACTACATCATAAACACCATCTCCAAAGTTATTACCCCTATCCTCAACATTAGTAAAAGCTTCCTCATGTCTTAAAAACTCGCCATTATAAAAAGCAATATCATTCATATTCTATATTATCCTTTAAAAAATCCTTAGTTTAATTATGCAAATGTACATAAAAATTTTAATAATTTAATCTACAATACATATTATACCATAATTCCAAACCGTGATAATATAAATCTATAAAGTTACAACCCAATTCTATTCACAAACTTTACCATTAAGATACTTCGTTTTAGTCGCATTTCCACCACGTATATGCCGTTCAGCCTTATTTACATCCATCACTTTTCTAACCATCTTAGCCGAATGCTTACACAGTTGTGGCAATCTTTCAGCCATGTCTTTATGCACTGTCGATTTACTAACATTAAACTCCTTCGCCGCTGACCTAACCGTCTTCTTCGTATCAATAATATATTCTGCAATAGCCAATACTCTCTCTTCAATATATTCTTTCACAAAAAACAAGCCTCCTAAAAACCATTTAATTATACTTATGATTTTTAATGAGCATGTATGACTGGTTTGTATCTTTTGAGCCTTCATAAATTACCTAATCAACCCATCTCTTAAGGCCCTTTTATGAAAAACAAGCTGTAACAGTATATTGCCAACTTCCCTCTTTTCCAGTAACAAAATACTTTCCACACTTAGTCCAAGCATGAGCTTTCATGTCACCATTTTCATCTTTTCTAACCCCCAGATAAACTACAGCTATCACATCCATCTTATCAAGTAAATGTTTTGCAACAAATGCCTTCACCAAGCATTTACTTTCCCACGGTGTATGATTACATACCATATTAATTGCTATGCGTATATCTCGGATAACATCAATATTAGTTTCATCGAACGAGAGATT
>JMSV01000024.1_pt1 | contig 50297 bp, 47 predicted proteins | sample 179021 | NCBI WGS metagenome assembly JMSV01 (sample SAMN02769581, study PRJNA246767) | bioreactor metagenome | isolation source: Culture-2 Bioreactor Bmz derived from microbial biomass from the upper 2 cm... | place: Germany: Bremen | collected day 87 after inoculation | reverse complement strand
CTTAAATATGGTGGAACTGCAAGTGTCTTAGCTGTATCTGGTCTTCATTTTGGTATAATTTCATTCTTTATATTTAATTTAATAAATATTATAACAAGGCGTAGGAGATTATCTCTAATTTTAACTCTGTTTTTTGCCTTTTTCTATTCTGGGTTAGTTGGGTTTACAATCTCTGCAACTAGAGCTCTTATTATGACCAGCTTGGTGATTGTATCTGAACTTTTGTATGAAAGAAAAGATTCCCTTTCGATTATAAGTTTTGCCTATGTATTGTCTTTGCTTATTAATCCGATGAGTTTATTTAGTGTTGGTTTTTTGCTAAGCTTTGGTGCAGTATTTTCTATAATAAGTATAACACCATTGATTCAAAAACAATTCAAGAGATTACCTAAACAAATCGCTGGTTTTGTTGCAATTTCAATTGCGGCAACTATTGGTACTGCTCCTATCGTTATAAACTATTTTAGCCATTTTTCGATTATAGGCATTGTTGCTAATCTTCTCATTATTCCAATCGCTAGTATTTCCGTTATCCTCGTAATGTTAAGCACATTTATGGGACAGACAGTTGGAGTTTATTTTGCATTTGTCGGCGATAAACTAATAATATTAATGGATAAAATCATGGATGTATTGTTGAAAATACCTTTTGCATCTATTGAGGTAAAGAGATTGCCAGATGCATTTATATACTTATGGTTTGCTGTGATATTTGTAATTTCTGATTATTGTCTACTAAAGAAAAAGAGTAAAAAGATTATAGTGTCAATTGTAATAGTAATAATGTTAGTATTGCTTATAATCCCATTATTTGAGAAAAGTAATTATGAAGTATATTTTTTTGATATCAATCAAGGTGATGCTGCGTTAATAAAAACACCAAACAATAAAATATATATGGTTGATTGCGGAAGATCGTATAATTATAGGAATATAGAAAGCTATTTAAAATCAAATAATTATAAATTGGATGCGATATTTCTTTCTCATTCCGATACAGATCATTGCGGGGCAATAGAGTATCTAAAAGATAATGATATGGTTGACAAAGTCTATGTATCAATGCAGGATAAAGAAAATTATGAAAACAATGATGGCTATATTACGCTTGTAGCTGGTGATATTATTGATCTTGATGGTGAAATTGAGGTGGAGATAATTTATCCTGATTCATCTGTGAAAGATAAAGATACAAATGATTTATCAATAGTTATGGATGTGAAGTTTCTTGATTATAGAATTTTATTTACAGGTGATATGAGCAGTAAAACTGAGAAAGAGATTATTGATCGGTTATCTGATGTAGATATATTAAAAGTAGCTCATCATGGGTCGAAAAACAGTACTTCTAAAGAGTTTTTAGAGAAAATAGATGCTGAATATGCTGTAATAATGGTTGGTGAGAATGGATATGGTCATCCATCAGGCGAAACGTTATTCAATTTGAGCGAGTATTGTGATATAATCTTTAGAACTGATTATGATGGTGGTGTGCATTTTATCTTCGATGATAAAATAACCGTTTCAACAGTAATAGATCATGAAAACTATGAGGAATTTAATTGATTTATCAAGAATTTATTAATAAATTAAATAAAACTGACAACAATATTTTTATTATCATGGGTAGTTGCGATTATTTTAAAAAGCAAGCATCCGATGATATATTAAAGCATTTTTCTTTTAAAACAGATGATTTGGATTTTGAAAATTTATCCGAAAAGGCTAGTGAAGGTGATATTATATCAGCGTGTGATTCGGTATCGTTTTTGGGCAATAGAAGGATGATATATGTAACTGATTTTTCTGGATTTAAATCTACAAAATCTTCGTTTGATAAATTAAATGATTATATTGGTTCTATGCCTAAATCAAACATATTGATTTTTTATTCTCATGATAAAGTTGATAAACGCAAGAAAATATTTAAGACTATTAAGAAGTTTGGGTTTATATGCGAGTTTGAAGAACTTTCAGCGTCAATGCTTGAAAGCTGGATTATTAGTGAATTTAAAAAGTTTGACAAAGAGATATCAAAACGAAGTGCAAATAAATTAGTAGAAGTTTGTGGAACAGAGGTTATGTTTCTATCAAATGAAATTGCAAAATTATCTTCCTATTGTGATAAACAAGAAATTGATATAGCTAGTATCGAAAAAATCGCATCAAAATCTTTGGAATATAATGTTTTTCAAATTCATGATTGTTTTATGAAAAAAAACACCAATGAAGGATTGACTCTGTTAAAAGAAATTATTGAAAAAGAGAAGAGCCCATTTGGTATACTTGGGTTGTTATCTTCTAAGCTGCGATTGCTATATAAGGCTAAGGCGCTAACGGATGCAGGGGTTTCTCAAAATAATGCAATCAAACATATCGGTGGACATCCTTATGCTGCGAAAATTGCTATTTCTGAATGTAAGAAGTTTAGTATTAATGAATTGCGACATGCAATAAACGATTTGGCTGAATTAGATTATAAACTAAAGAGTGGTAAAATAGATATGGGCTTATCGATAGAAAATATATTTTTAAGCATCTATAAAATATGAGGTTAAAAATGATTTATTTATATACTGATAAAGAAAAGTTTACTAATGAAATATCCGAAGAGATTCGGATGTTTTTAGAGTGCGATAAAATTGAGACGGTAAGCAAAGAATTTGCCGATTTTGACAAGAAAGACAAGTTCTTTATCAACGAGATATTACAAGTTTCTAAAGGGAAGTTTCAATCAAAAGTTTATTTAAAGGGCTTTGAAAAAAATGCTTATTGTTATGATTTTCAAATAGATGAAACTGATAGTGAAATAATAAGCAAAAGAAAAATTAAGTTTGCAATTAAATTGAGTTTTTATTTTTTCTTAAAGAGATATACAAAAAAAATAATGCCGTGGGGGAGCTTGACGGGTATTAGACCAACAAAGATGCTTCGTGATTTGATAAATAGATTGGGCAAGGACGAAGCACTAAGATACATGAGCGAGGATTTGGATATTTCACATGAAAAACTTAGTCTAGCAAGCGATATTGTGACAAGGCAAGAAAAAACTATCGCAACTATCGGTGATAAAAGTGCGGATATTTATATTCACATCCCTTTTTGTCCTTCTATATGTCACTACTGCTCTTTTGCATCAACGCCAGCAAATAACGTGCAATTGCAATCAGAGTATATAGAGTGTTTGAAAAATGAAATTATGGGGCTGGCTGATATTGTTAAAAACTATGATATAAGGACAATATATGTTGGAGGTGGAACACCCACTAGTTTATCTCTTGATAATTTAGAAAAAGTATTGGATATTATTAAAAACAACTTTAAAAAACCGATTGAGTATACGGTTGAAGCAGGCAGACCAGATACATTGTCACTTGAATGTTTATCGCTGCTTAAAAAATACGGAGTGGATAGAATCAGCGTAAACCCTCAGACATTAAAGCAAAAGACTCTTGATCAAGTTGGAAGAAAGCATACTGTTGAGCAGTTTGTTGAAGCTTTTAATCTAGCAAGGCAAGTCGGTTTTGACAACATAAATATTGATCTGATATTTGGATTACCAAATGAGTCATTATTCGACATGAAAAGAACTTTGAAGAAGATAATAAAGATTAATCCTGAAAGTATAACTATTCATACGCTATCAATAAAGAACTCTGCTAAGTTTGGCAAAGAGGTTAAGTATAAATCTAATGAGAGTATTGTAGAAAAAGCGGTTCGTTGGAGCAATAAAGCTTGCGTAAAAAACGGTTTTAGTCCTTATTATATGTATAGGCAAAAATACATGAAAGGCAACTTAGAGAATGTAGGTTATGCGAAAGAAAACTTCGATTCGATTTATAATATTGATATGATGGAAGAGGTTTGCAACGTGATAGCTTTCGGTGCAGGTGCAATTTCTAAAAGGATTTATAGTGAGCAAAACAGATTACAGAGAAGTCCAAATGTTAAAGATTTAAAAACGTATATACAAAGATATGAATCTATGGTGGAGCGAAAGATGGGTTTATTTACTGACTAGCAATATAATATTTTATTTATTAATATCATAATAGTATTAATGTGAAAACAATTTTGCTATTAGGAGATATTATGTATCCAGAGAAATTTATATTTAACAATCTAAGCAATAATGAAGCAAATAACATATTGAAAAATAATAAATCAAGCAGTATTGTTTATGGTATTGCTGAAAATACAAATAGTAATGAGCCTATATCAAATGCACTTATTACTATATCAAATACAAAGAGTTTGGACAATATTGGATTCACGTTAACAGGCGATGATGGAAGATTCTCTTATGGACCGATAGATGATGGCGATAATATTATAGTTAAAGTTTGGATTAGAAAAATTGAGATTGATAAAATATGAATAACATATTTTTTTTGTGTAAAAATAACACTATCAAATAGATAGGAGAGATTTTATGCAAAATGAAGATATAAAAGTTTTAAACGAGATACACAAAGGAAGCGAAATGGGGCTTGTTGCATTTGATGATATGCTTATAAAAGCAGAGGATGATACTATTATAGATGCAATGGACAAGGCAAAGCAACAGTTTTTAGTTTTTAAGGACAAAGTAAAATATGAACTGTTAAGACATGGGCAAATACCTAAAGAAGTTTCGGGGTTTCAAAAACTCACTGCAAGTGCATCGATAAATTTTTCAACGCTTTTCGATAATTCAGTACAGAATATATCTGAGATGATTGTAAAAGGGAATGAAATGGGCGAAGAAAAATTGAGTGAAGAGCTAAATGATCTGCATGGAATTTCTGAGGACACTCGTAATTTATGCTTGGAATTTATTGATCTACAAAAGAAACAAAAAGAGGAGTTTTCTAAGTATCTGCATTAAATGTTTAATACTATCTAACAATTTGCGATTTTATGAATAAAATATAATATACCATGAAAAGGAGTATATTTTATTAAAAATTATGCAAAGAGGAGAAATATATTTTGCTGATCTAAATCCAGTAATAGGATCTGAACAAGGTGGGATTAGACCTGTCTTGATTGTGCAAAATGATTTGGGTAATAAGCATAGTCCAACGGTTATTGTTGCGGCTATAACGTCAAGAACTGAAAAAGCGGCGTTGCCTACCCATATTGAGATAAGTGATGAATGTGGCTTAAATAAACGTAGTATTGTTTTATTAGAGCAAATACGGACAATTGATAAAAAGAGGATACTAAATTATATTGGTAAGATTAGTAAACAAGATTTAGAAAAGATAGATTTAGCGCTTGCTATTAGCATTGGCGTTTGACTTTGGGATGAAGTATAATATTAAATAGGCAAATATTTTTGCCTATTTTTTAAGTTGGATAATAGGAGCTGAAAATGAAAAAGACATTTAATGAATATTTATTAATTACTATTGGCGTTATTATCGCTGGGATCGGTTTTGATATGTTTTTAATACCAAACAGAGTTGCAGCAGGAGGGGTTAGTGGTATTTCAACGATACTTTATTATTTATTTGGATTTCCAGTAGGTGTTAGTATGCTTGTTATAAACATCCCACTATTTATTGCTGGTGGTAAGTTTGTAGGTAAGAAGTTTTTATTAAAAACACTTTATGCTACTGTGCTACTTTCTTTGTTTATTGATTTTGTATCATTGCCCAATATTGCTGATGATCTTATTTTGGCAGTAGTTTATGGTGGTGTTTTTGTTGGAGTTGGAGTTGGATTAGTTATATATGCAGGTGCAACTACTGGGGGAACGGATTTGGGTGCAAGATTATTGCATAAATTTATTCCTAAAATCAGCATTGCTTCATTTTTGTTTATTATTGACCTGTGTGTGGTTGCAGTTGCGGCTGTTGTCTTTGATGCCAAAATGGCTCTTTATGCTATTGCATCGATTTATATTGCAAGCAAGCTTATCGAGATGATAGTCCAAGGTTATAAAAATGGTAAAGCTTATTTGATCATTACGGAAAAATCCGAAGAAATAAGAAATGAAATAATTCACGATTTAGACAGAGGTGTCACTATTATTGATGCCGTTGGTGGTTACTCTAAGGCGAAGAAAAGTATTTTACTTTGCGTTATAAGAAGAAATACTGAAGCTATAAAGCTTAAAAATATTGTGAAAAAGCATGATGAGCGAGCATTTATGATGGTTTCAAGCGTCACAGAAGTATTGGGCGAAGGTTTTGCTTTGCCAGAATAGCGTTGTTTGACGTCGTTGAATGTGTTATAGTAGCCTTTAAATGCGTAAGTAAATGGAGGTGTGCGTTTTGAAAGAGAACAAAAGTGCTTTAAAGATGGGTGAAAAACCTATTTATAAGCTTGTATTTGAAATGTCGTTGCCACCTATAATATCACTTATCATTCAATCTTTATACAACGTTGTTGACTCGATATTTATCTCTGGATATAGTGAGGTTGCTTTTACAGCTATATCGCTTGCTTTTCCAATACAGATATTTTTGATAGCAATTTCTGCTGGTATGGGCGTTGGAATCAATTCTATCGTATCTCGACGGTTAGGTGAAAATGACTATAAGTCTGCAAATAACTCCGCAGAGCATGGAATTTTAATATCTTTAATACTGAGTGTTATTGTATTGTTTTTAGGTATTTATGCGAGTGAATATTTCTTTAACATTTTTACGGATAATCCGATATTGGCTGGCTACGGAACGACATATATTAAAATAATAATGATATTCTCATTTGGCAGACTGATTTCACAATCTTTTATCAGTATTTTGCAGGGTTCGGGAAATATGGTTTTGCCGATGGTGTCGCAAATCGTTGGTGCAGTTATCAATATAATACTCGATCCTATTTTGATCTATGGAACAGTTTTCAATATCAGATTTTGCGAGTCTATGGGAATTAAGGGTGCAGCAATTGCAACTGTAATTGGACAGGTTGGTTCATTAGTGTTTTTGCTTATCGCATATTTTTCACGCAAACATGTAATAAAATTGAATATAAAAGCGTTTTCGTTTAATAGAGTTATCATAACTAACATTCTTAAAATTGGTGCATTATCTGCATTGAGTCAAAGTCTATATTCAATTGTAGTAATTGGGTTGAATTATATTTTAGCAAATATAAGTATTGCGGCAGTAACTGCTCTTGGTGCATATTATAAACTTCAAATGGCATTCTTTATGCCTATATTTGGTTTTTCAGCAGGCGTCGTTCCGATCTGTGGGTATAATTATGGTGCTAAAAATTATGATAGGTTTAAAAAAACAGTTAAAGTGGGTATTTTATACTCGGTTATTGTAGCTTTGCTTGGAATGATCATATTTGTTTTCTTCCCGCAAGTATTGTTGAATATTTTCAACCTTTCGGCACAAGTGATCAAAGTTGGAATAATAGCATTTAGACGTATTGGAATTGTATTTCCGCTTTCAGCGATTACTATAATATTAAGCTCTTCGTTTCAAGCTATTGGAAGGGCGGATGTTAGCCTTATAGGGAATTTTGGTCGTTCCTTTTTAGTTCTTTTACCTACGGCATATCTATTGTTTAATTTTGTTGGATTGGATTATGGATGGTACTGTTTTTTAGCGGCTAATATTTTTAACAATGTATATTTTATTATTAATTACAAAAAGATAGTTAATAGTTGGAAAATAAACGATAAGGAGATTAGTAATGAGTAAATGTATTGCGTACTTTTCAAAAAAGGGGAACACTCACAACCTTGTACAAGTTTTAGCGAAAAAAGTTGATGCTGAAATTATCAGACTAGAAGATTCGTCAAATTACAAGGGTATATTCGGTTTTATGAAGGCTGGTTATAGAGCTGTAACAAAAAAAACAGTTCCAGTGTCTGAGCAAGTTTTTAACAAGATAGAGTCATTCGATGAAATATATTTAGCAACTCCAGTATGGGCTGATAATACAACTCCTGTTATAAATGCAGTGTTGGAAGGTGTGGATTTCACTGATAAAAAAGTTTATATTGTAACGACGCAAACGGATCCAAAGTTTAGCGGACAAAGTAAAAGACTAGCTTTTTATACTGATGTGATAAGCAAAAAAGGTGGGCAGCTTATTAAACTTTATAGCTTTCAAGGCTCAACGCTTACAGGTGAACCGTTTTCACAAGATAAATACGAAGTTTTAGTTAATGAACGCTTTGATAAATAACAATATTTGCATATTACCTGTGAAATATTTATCATTGACATTGCATTTTTGGTAATATATAATATTATCGGGAGAAAAATTTGTTAATAATATTTTTTCCCAAAGTAAATGATTCATATTGTGTTTACACAATACTCTTATATTACTAGTTTACTTTACTTGGGCTTATAATTTTTATTATAAGCCATTTTTTTTGAATAAAATCTTTAGCAATAGTTAATAATCATCAATATTATTATATTGAGGTGAGAAATATGAATCAAGATAAAACCAAAAAGACGATTTTAGTCAACAGTGCAAAAACAATATTTATGGAAAAAGGTTATGCAAAAACAACAGTAGATGAAATTTGCAGTTTAGCTGGTGTAGCAAAAGGCACTTTCTTTTATTATTTTGAAACAAAACAGCATATAATATTAGATATGATCAATAAATATATCTTAGATATAAAAAATGAGTTTTGTAAAAATTTAAGTTATACAACTTGCGTATTAGAAAAGTTAGACCTTGCATTGGATATAATCTTTTGTACAAAAAGGGTTAATTTTTTAGATTTTGACTTTGAAAATAACGAAAATATCAATTGGATGGAAAAGAAACTTTATGAATCAAAATTAGAAATGTTGAATCCGATTTTATATGATATAATTTTAGAAGGTAAGAATTTAAGAGTTTTCAACGTGGAAAATGTTGAAATTGCATGTAGTGTTTTACTTAATGGGCTAAATGCTTATTATTCCATAAAACAAAATTCATTTAGTGATCCAAAACTCTGTAAGAAGATATATAAGGGTGTAGATGAAATAATAAACAAAGTTCTTGCAATAGATGTTCAGCTTGTATCATAATTATTTGCTTGATAAAATTTGCACGAAAAAAATATTTATGATATTCTAAATGGAAACAAAAATGACGATCAAACTTTGGAGAAAACTTTGGAAAATTGGGTAGATTATTTATTAAGATTTCTATTTTATTTAATGAGCAAGATATTGTTACTGTTTTTTTTGGTAGCGATTATTATTGTTTGTTTTTTAGTTGCAAAAGATTATATGAATATTAATGTCTTAGTAGGCGATGGATTTTCTGAACGTGCTAATATAGTTTTAAAAGGAACGGATTCATCGAATTTGTCGCGGATATTTTCACAAGAATGTATCAAAACTGATATTGGAATATATGATGAAAAGTATCAAAATTATATTGTTAGAAGTTTTATTCAAGATGTAGATGTTGATTTTAAACTTATTATGCCTTGGAATAAAGTTGCAGTTGTTAGAACATCAGAAGTTATTGAAAACATAGATGGTGAAATGCCTGCTGATTTGATGGATGAAAACACACCAGAAAGTTTAGTAAAGCCACCAAAATGGGATAATGGACTTTATGATGTAACACTTCAAAGAGATGAATCAACGTGGAAAATTACAGATATTGAGAAAATCACGTCTATAAGTATGCCATAAAACAAATTTTTATTTGCATTTGACTGCAATAAAAATCATTTATCTTAATATTAGGGAACGAAATATTGTGAGTTTAAAAGAGGAAATAAAAAACAAGGTACTGCTTGCACCTATGGCTGGGGTTACTGATAAATCATTCAGATCTATTTGTAGTGAGATGGGTGCTTTTTTAACTTATACTGAAATGGTCAGTGCAAAAGCGTTAAGTTATAAAAACATCAAGACAAAAAAGCTTTTAAACATCTCAGAGATAGAGAAACCTGCTGCTGTTCAAATTTTTGGAAACAATCCAGATATTATGTCAGATATGGCGAAGCAAATTTTGGATGAACAAGGTGATGATATATTATTAATTGATATTAATATGGGATGCCCTGCACCTAAAATCACAAACAATCTTGAGGGCAGTGCACTTATGAAAGATATTGTGCTTGCTAGTAAAATTATTAATAAAGTAAAAAAATCAATAGATAAACCGCTTACTGTAAAGTTTAGAAAAGGATTTGATGAAGAAAATATCAATGCTGTGCAGTTTGCTGAAATGTGCGAAGATAGCGGTGCTGATATGATATGTGTTCATGGAAGAACGCGTCAACAATTTTATTCAGGCAAAGCCGATTTAGATATAATAAAAAAAGTAAAGCAAAGCGTATCTATTCCAGTTATTGGCAATGGAGATGTTTTTGGTGCGATTGATGCAAAGCATATGTTTGAATACACTGGTGTTGATTCAATTATGGTCGGCAGAGGCAGTATGGGTAATCCTTTTATATTTAAACAAATTGATGAATATTTAAAAAGTGGAAAGCTTATTGATCCACCCACAGTTAATGAAAAAATTGATACTCTGCTAAAGCAAGCACAGCTAATGATTGCTGATAAGGGTGAGCATTTAGCAATAGTACAACTTAGAAAACATGCTGCTTGGTATATAAAGGGTTTAAAGCATGCAGCAAAAGCTAGAGAGCAAATGGTAAGAGTAACAAATTATGATGAATTGTTGGATATTGCTAATAGAATAAAAGAAATTGGATAGACGAATACATAGGGGTTTATAATAATGAGGGATAAAAAAGTTAAAAGTGGACTTGAAAAGACTAGAAAATCATTATCAGAAAAATTGAATTCTTTGATTTCATCTTTTAGAAAAGTTGATGAGGATTTTTTTGAAGAATTAGAGGAAGTCTTAATATTATCTGATATTGGTGCTGATACTAGTTTTTTTCTGATAGAAGAACTTAGAGAGCATGTGAAGTTAAATAAAATAACTGAAAGTGAAAAGATTAAAAAAGCATTAATTGAGATTATAGAAAAAGAATTAACATTTGAAAGTGAAGGTCTTGTATATCCTTGTGTTTTGATGATTGTTGGAGTTAATGGGGTTGGAAAAACAACTGCCATAGGTAAATTAGCTAACAAACTAAAACAAGAGGGTAAATCGGTTGTTTTAGCAGCAGCAGATACATTTAGAGCAGCAGCAAGTGAACAGCTTGCAAATTGGTCTAAAAGGGCAAATGTGCCGATAGTTAAGCATCACGAAGGTGCTGACCCATCTGCTGTTATCTATGATGCAATATCATCAGCTAAAGCCAAAAGAGCTGATATCTTGATTTGTGATACGGCTGGAAGGCTACATAGTAAAAAGAATTTAATGGATGAACTATCTAAAATGAATAGAGTTATTGAAAAGGAATATCCTGAGGCAATGAAAAAGACTTATTTGGTCTTGGATGCTACTACTGGACAAAATGCCATTAATCAAGCGAAGAGTTTTAAGCAATGCGTTGATATTGATGGTATAATTCTTAACAAACTCGATGGAACTGCTAAAGGTGGAGTTATTATTGGTATTAAGAGACAGTTGAATGTTCCTGTTCACTATATTGGTGTTGGCGAACAGATAGATGATCTTAGAAAGTTTGAAGCTAATGATTTTGCTTCAGCTTTAATTGACTAAATTTTACTTGAATAATTAAACAATTAAGTATAAAGTATAAGGTGAGTATTTTATGATATTAGAAATTTTTATAGGGTTATTTACAGGTATTTTGTTTGGAGTTTCACAAATTGTATTATTACATAAAGTTGTAAAATCTCTTACAGATGAAAACGGTGGGGGAAGTATTTTTGTTTTATTGCTTTTAGTTCAAATAATTTTGTTTGTAGCTATATTGGTAGTTTTAGGCTTTTACTCGCTGATTGCTATGGGTATATCAGGTGTAACAATGGCTTTAACTGCGCTAGTTGTATGGATTAAGTTTTATAGGAAATAGCATATATAATAAATCATAGAAGGGATATTTATCATATGAATCATGAAAAATTTACAGTTCACGTAGCACCTAAAAGAGTAGAGTTATTTGGAATGGATTTTAGTGAAACAGTAATCACTTCATTTTGTGTTAGTATTGCTTTAATCATTATCGCGGCAGCCATTAGAATTTTTATTATACCAAAATTTCAAGATAAACCGGGAAAAGCTCAAAACGTTGTCGAGATTATTATCGATGGAATAAACAAATTTGCTAATTCTACGGCTGGTGAGTATGGGGCGAAAATCGCATCATATGGATTTACTTTAGCATTATTCTTAGTGGTATCAGGTTTGCTTGAGCTATTTACAATTCGTGCACCTGGAACTGACTTGAATTTTACGATTGCAATTTCGGCAGTCAGCTTTATATTGATTAATTCTCTTGGTCTTATCGAAAAAGGAGTATGGGGAAGGATTAAATCATTTACAAAACCTAACCCCGTATCAGGATTTTTTAGATTGATCTCTGATTTAGTTTTACCAGTATCTCTATCTTGTCGGATGTTTGGTAATCTACTGTCAGGTCTTGTAATTATGGAACTTATATATTATGCATTAGGACCATTTGTAATTGGTATCGGTGCAGCTTTATCAGTATTTTTTAACTTGTTCCATGTTTGTATGCAAGCGTATGTATTTTTAATGCTCACGTTCGCATTTATACATGAAGCAACAGAATAACGAATTTGACATGTAATTTACATGTGAAAATAAATTTTAAAAATGTGGAGGTATAAAGACAATGGATGGATTAGTTGCGATTGGCGCAGGAATAGCAGTTTTAACTGGTTTTGGTGCAGGTATTGGTATCGGTATTGCAACCAGTAAAGCTTGTGAAGGTATTGCAAGACAACCAGAAGCTTCTGGAAAAATTCAATCATCATTATTGCTTGGTTTAGCTATGGCAGAATCAACAGCAATATATGGGTTTGTTATTGCTATATTGTTGATGTTTATGTAAATATTTTTGATGAAAGGAAAAGGATATAATCCTTTTTGTAAGGTGCTGACCTTACAAGGTTAAAATAATGGAAATAAATTTTATTGATATTTTACTTCATATAGCTAATGTGATTATTTTATATTTCTTTTTGAGATGGTTATTATATAAACCGGTAAACAAATTCTTAAAAGCAAGAGAAGAGCGTTTTGAAGAGCGTATTTTAAGCATTGAATCAAAAGAAGAGTTAGCAGAAAAAGCTAGGGTTGAGTATGAAACAATGCTTAAACAAGCACATAGTGAATCTGCTGCTATTATCAAACGAAGTACTGATCTTGCAAAAGAGCACAGTAAAGAGATTTTGGATAAAGCTGATTTGCAAGCAAAAGAAAATTTACAAAAAGTGCAAGAAGATATAGAGAGTGAAAAAGCCCGTGCAAAAGAAAAGATGAAGCAAGAAATCACGGATATGGCTATTCAAATTGCTAAAAAAGTATTGGAGCGTGAAGTTTCTTTATCAGACAATCAAAAAATTATAGATGATTTTTTTACAAAGGTGGGCTAAACAGTGAGTATTAAAGGAAAGATTAGGACAGCTATTAGCCTTGATAAAAACAAACTGAATGCTATTAAAGCGAAATTTGAAAAGATGGTGGATGACCAAATTGAATTTGAATGTATTATTGATGAATCAATTATTGGTGGTTTTATCGTCTATTTAGAAAATCGAGTTTATGATAGAAGCATTAAATCGCACTTAGATAAATTAAAAGATTATATTTTAGATGTATATGAAACGCCTTACAATGATGAAGGTTTTGTTGAAAATGCTTTTGATATTGATGCGTTTGTTTTTAATGATTCTACAAGAGATAAAATTTTCAGCTTTGATGAAAATGAAGGTAATGATAAAGTTGGTACTGTTACCTTTAGTGGTGATGGTGTTGTTCATATCAAAGGTCTTGATGGATGTAAATATGGGGAACTTCTGCAATTTGAAAACAATATTTTTGGTATTGTTTTGAATTTGGAAATGGAGCAAATCGGTGCAGTTTTATTAAACTCACAATACGATGTTTCTCAAGGAAGTACTGTAAAAAATACTGGAAAAGTAGTTCAAGTTCCAGTTGGCGAAGAATTATTAGGCAGAGTATTAAATCCAATCGGTATAGCTTTGGATGAAAAAGGTCGAATTAAGGCAAAAAAATATAGACCAATAGAAAATGAAGCACCAAAAATTATTGACAGACAATCAGTAAAACAGCCATTAGAAACTGGTATTATGGCAATAGATGCAATGATTCCTATCGGAAAAGGTCAAAGAGAACTTATTATTGGTGATAGACAAACTGGAAAGACTGCGGTTGCTGTTGATACGATAATAAATCAAAAAGACAATGATGTTATATGTGTCTATGTTGCTGTTGGTCAAAAAGCTTCTACAATCGCAAATATTATTCAAACGCTTACAGAAGCAGGTTCGATGAAATATACGGTTATTGTAGCTTCTACGGCATCTGATAGTGCTCCTATGCAATATATTGCTCCATATTCTGGTTGTGCAATTGCAGAAGAGTTTATGCATCAAGGCAAGGATGTTTTAATAGTATATGATGACTTGTCAAAACATGCGGTTGCATATAGAACAATGTCGCTATTACTTCGTAGGCCACCAGGTCGAGAAGCATATCCTGGTGATGTATTTTATCTTCACTCAAGATTATTAGAGCGTGCGGCAAAGCTTTCGGATGAGTTAGGTGGAGGTTCTTTAACTGCTCTTCCAATAATAGAAACAATGTCTGGAGATATTTCAGCTTATATTCCAACAAATGTTATCTCAATAACAGACGGACAAATATATTTGGAATCTGAATTATTCAATGCTGGAATAAGACCTGCTATTAATGTTGGACTTTCTGTTTCTCGTGTTGGTGGTTCAGCACAAACTAAAGCGACAAAGGCTGTTGCTCATAGATTGCGTATTGATTTAGCGCAGTTTAGAGAACTTGCAGTTTTTGCACAATTCGCATCTGATTTGGATAGTGCAACGCAGGAATCTTTAGCACATGGTGTTAGACTTACTGAATCTTTAAAGCAGGGTCAGTATCAACCAATACCAATGGCAAGCCAAGTAATTATGCTATATGCTGTTACAAATAAATTATATGCTAAAGTTCCAGTTGAGCATGTTTTAGATATAAATAAAGAACTTTTGGATTATATTGATTCTAATTATCCAAATGTTAGAATTTCGATTGAAAAAGATCTTGATTTGAGTAAAGAGATGGCTGAAACATTGAAGCATGGTATAAAAGAATTTGTGCCAATATATCTTGAAAGAAACAATATCGTAGTTGAAGAAGAGGATATTGACTAATGAAAAACATGGGCGATATTAAGCACAGTATTAGGGCGATTTCAGATACTGAGCATATAACTAAAGCTATGCATCTTATTTCTACATCTAAGATGAAAAAGGCTATATCAAGTTATGAGGCTAATAAAGTTCATTTTAATCGTGTTCAGGCTGGACTTAAAGATATATTGGATCATACAACTGATTTAGATCATCCTTATGTTGGACATAGTGAGGACGGCAGGGCTGCATTTGTTGTAATTGCTGGTGATAAAGGTCTTTGTGGTGGATATAACAGTTCTGTTTTGAATTTTGCACTCGACAATATGCAAAACAATATTGAGAAATATATTTTGACCGTTGGTCAAGTTGCGAGAGCATTCTTTGAAAGAAAAGGATATATGGTCGACGTTGAATTCTTGCATATTGCACAAAATCCATCACTATATAATGCAAGAAACATAACTAAAGATATTTTGGATCTTTATAGTACAGGCATCATGGACGAAGTTTATGTTGTATATACAGAGTATATTTCTGCGTTGAAGCAAGAGCCGCGGATAATACAACTTTTACCGGTTGATAAGGCCAACTTCGAGACGATAGAATCTGAATTAACTTATAACGCTGAAATGAATTATCATCCATCGGTTAAAGATGTGTTCGATATAATGATACCACAATATATTGTTGGTCTGCTTTATGGATGTCTAGTGCAATCATATGCTTCAGAGCAATGCGCAAGAATGACGGCTATGGAAAGTGCAACTGAGAATGCTGACGAAATGATCGATAAACTTTCTAAAGAATATAATAGAGCAAGACAATCAGCGATAACAAACGAGATTGCTGAGATTATTGGTGCTCAAGAAACACTAAAGGATAGTTTTTAGGTGTAAAGACTAAAGAAAGGACAAGGCTATAATATGCTTTGTGTGGCAAGGTAACATGACGACGAAAATACAAAAATATGAGACTGTAAGTACTGGAAAACTAATCAAAATAACGGGTCCTGTTTTAGATGTTGAGTTTTTTGATGGTAAATTACCAGAGATAAATAATGCACTCGTAATTGTTATGGGTGATAAAGAGGTTTGGCTAGAAGTTTCACTTCATATTGGAAATAGTGTGGTAAGGTGTATTGCACTGCATGCAACCGAAGGGTTGTGTTGCGGTCTTGCTGTAATCAATACTGGTGATAAAATTTGCGTTCCTGTTGGAAAAAGTGTATTGGGACGAGTTGTAAATGCATTGGGTGAGCCGATTGATGGAAAAGGACCTATTGAGGCGGAAAAGAAGCTTCCTATTCATAGAAAGCCACCGAGTTTCAGTGAACAAAATCCTGCAACAGAGGTTTTTGAAACTGGAATTAAGGTTATCGACTTATTAGCGCCATATGCAAAAGGTGGAAAAATTGGGTTGTTCGGTGGAGCTGGTGTTGGTAAAACTGTTTTAATCATGGAATTAATAAGAAACATCGCTACTGAAAGTGGTGGATATTCTGTTTTTACTGGTGTTGGTGAAAGAAGTAGAGAGGGTAATGAGCTGATAAATGAGATGACTGAATCTGGAGTTATCAAAAAGACGGCATTAGCCTTTGGACAAATGAACGAGCCACCAGGTTCTAGAATGAGAGTTGCTTTTACTGGACTAACTATGGCAGAGCAACTTAGAGATGAAGAAAAACAAGATGTTCTTTTGTTTGTTGATAATATTTATAGATTTATTCAAGCTGGTTCAGAAGTATCAGCATTGCTTGGTAGAATTCCAGCTGCTGTTGGATATCAGCCTACGCTTGCAACTGAGCTAGGTGCACTGCAAGAAAGAATAACATCGACGAAGAGTGGATCAATCACATCAGTTCAGGCGATTTATGTTCCTGCTGATGATCTTACTGACCCTGCTCCTGCGACAACTTTTTCTCACTTAGATGCAACTACTGTTCTATCAAGAGCAGTTGCTGAACTTGGAATCTATCCTGCAATCAATCCTTTAGAATCAAATTCAAGGATATTAGATCCAAGATATGTTGGAAAAGAGCATTATGATGTTGCAAAGCGTGTAGGTGAAGTTTTACAAAGATATAGAGAACTGCAAGATATTATTGCAATTTTGGGAATGGAAGAACTATCGGAATCTGATCAGAATACTGTATTTAGAGCAAGAAAAATTCAAAGATTTTTATCTCAACCTATGGGTGTTGCGGAAGTTTATACGGGTATTAAAGGCAAATATGTTAAGATAGAAGATACGATTAGAAGTTTCAAAGCTATTGTTGATGGTGAAGTTGATGATATCAATGAAAGTGCATTTTACATGGTTGGTGATATCGACGAAGTTATCGCAAAAGGTAGAAAATAGAGGTGTAAATTATGCCAGCATTACATAAACTGGAGATAATAACTCCAGAGAAAATATTCTTTGAGGGAATGGTTGAGTCAGTAATCATCCCAAGCATAGATGGGTTTATGAGTATACAAAAAAGCCATGAGCCTTTGGTTGCTGCTATTAGTGTTGGAATGATAAAGATATTATTTGAAGGTAAATGGATGGAGGCATCAACATCTGAAGGATTTATGGAAGTTCGACCAGATGAAACTCTTATCTTCGCTCAAGCAGTTGAGTGGCCAGATGAAATCGATATTAACCGTGCTAAGGAAGCAAAAGAGAGAGCTCAAGAACAACTCAGACAGAAGAAGAGTTGGAGTGAGTATAGGCAGAATCAAGTCGCACTTGCAAGAGCTATGGTTAGGCTCAAAGTTGGTAGAAAAAACAGAAATATGGAATAGTTTAGATAGATCAGATAAGTTAACTAATCTGGTCTATTTCTTTTTTTAGATCATTTCTTATTTTATATGCATCGTGGTTTTTTAAAGCTACATTATTTGCAGCAACAACTAGTTCATCTCTTAAATTTTGATTGTGTGTTATTTGATAAACTGCGTTTAATAGCTCATTTTGATCATCATTAAAAACGGTACATGCAAAATTCTCTTTTAAAGCATAGTCCATAACACCAGTTTCTTTTGGTGCAAAAATAAGCATAGGAATTTTTGCCATCATATATATTTGAATCTTGCTTGATAATGCAAGTTTTGTGTATTCTATAATATCGTCTTCAAATGATTCGCAAAGCAGTAATACGTTAGCTTTTGAGATCGCACTGGCTACATCATCATGGTGGGGCGTATCAAGGAATTTTACAAAATCATATTTTTTGAGTTCAATAATATCTTGCTTATCAGCATTATTAGAATAAATCACAAATTCAGGGTTTTTTATTTTTGCATCTACAATGGCTTTTGCAATTTTCACATAACCTGATGATCTACCAGGTTGGCTGTTTCCTATATATAAAAATTGTGTTTTTTTGTTGGCGTTATATTTTTCTGGCGGTAAAAATCTATCTGGCTCATCAGCACACAATAGACAATCAAAATGCATATTCAATTGCTTTTCAAAATGTTTTTTCATATTTGGACAAATAGCATATCGTCTACTAGCATATTTAAGTGATTTTTTTAGACCGTTATACCTTATTTTATAGACTAATTTACTGAATAAATCATTAGCTAAATCACTAGTTAGCCAATTGTCCTCTTGTTGAATTATATAGGGGATATCGATTTTTTTCGAAATAAATCTGGCTAATCTTGCACCATAAACATCGCCAACAGTTGAAAAAATAATATCTGGTTTAAACTCAGATAAAAACTGTTTTAATTCGGGAGAATATCTTGGTAGCATTATTGTATTGAGCAAAAGATGCAAATCCGATTTCAATTTTGAAAGAGTGCTTTTGTTGGCAGTATTTTTACTTGGAATCTGCGTACTACTACTCGGATTGCTCGTTTTGTTTTGAGATTTGTTTTTATCAAATAAACTGATTAATAACTTTTCTTGTCTTGTTATTGTAAAATAAAAGTTGCAAAACCCGTCTTTTTTATCAGCTTTACAGAATGTCATTAGACCTAATTTATCTTTATCCCAATCACGAAACCAAGAGCCTCTGGATGCACCTTGTGCCGAATATGGTGTAATAGGAATATTGCTTATAAGTAACACTTTTTTGTAATTATTATTATCCATATTGATGTCCTAGCTGTATTATTATTTTACTTATTGTGAGCGTTTAATAAATGCTCATATACTTTTTCAAACAACCTTTGTTCTATTACGTCAGAGTTAAATGAGTTGTGAGGGGAGATAAACACATTTTCAAATTCCCACAGCTTATTTCCTTTGGCCAAAGGTTCTTGATATGTTACATCCAATGCAACTCCTAAAAATTTATCTTTTTCTATATATGAAATCAAATCGTTTTCATTGACAACCTTGCCTCGTGAAATATTTATAAATGCACTATTATCTTTCATGCACGAAAATAACTTTGAATTAAACATTTCATGAGTTTCATCATTATGTGGAACACAAACAACATTTATGTCACAAGTTGAAATCACATCTTCGATTTCAGATATATTATATTGCTCATCTATAAATTCGGATTCTTTTTTACTTCTGCTAAAACTTATTATTTTAGATCCAAATGCTGAAAATCTTTTAGCAACTTCGTTGCCAATATCTCCATAACCGATAATAGCGACTCGTTTATTGGTAAGTTCCAATAAGTTGCGTGCTTTTTTCCAATCTTCATTCTTTTGGTTTTCATCAAAATATCTAGATCTTTTATAAATTTGAAGAGCTCTTAGCAAAACAAATTCAGCGATCGGTGCACTATAAACACCTCTGGCATTAAATAAAGGAATATTTTTTTGCTTTAATTTTTTTTGAGGAAAATTATCAAGCCCAGCAGAAAGTGCTTGGACGTATTTTAGACTAGTAAAGTCGTCTAAATTATATCTGTTAAGCAGAGAAAAAGTTATCAAATACTCAATTTTAGAAATATCATGTTTAATTGGATTTCTTTCATCATCTTGTATCCAAAGGTTCACATCACTATCTATATGTTTTATTTTTTCAATCTGCTGATCTGTAAAGTTCATGCCTCCTGTGCTTAATAATATATTCATAAACTTACATGCCTTTCTTTGCTTTGATTTTATCTTTTATTAAATATACAATTTTTTTAAGCTCATTTTTATTATCATTATAATCTAAGCTTGTAAATGAATTTAGCTTGGATTCGAATTTTCGAATATCATCAACACCACTGCTCATAAGAACTTTTATCGCATCGAAGTCTTTGACTTTTGCTGTATTGCAAAATGTTCTTGATAAAATAACCATTTTAGAATTCAACCTGTAATGTTCGGTGATGATTTTTTCAGATGGCAACATTCCTTCGCCTACACGCGCAATCCCACCAAACCCAAAGGTAATCTTGTTATCATTAAATAGAGTACTTAATCGCTCAACTGTGCCATCTACTAAGGGTTCAAACATAAAGTCTTGATTGTATGAAAGATGTAGATCATTTAATCCAATATAGTAGTCACTATTTGGAGCAATTTGGATTATATCTTCAATTATATCAACGCTCTCATTAGTTTCAATAAGCAAGCAAGTTTTACATCTACCGTCAACCAATTCTAAAAACGTTTTAACTTCCTCCAAATTTTTAATCATAGGCAACATTATTATATCAGGATTAGCGTTAATAACATTTTCTATTTCAATATTGGAATTTTCATTTATTGGATTTATTCTTACAAGTATTTTAGAGTGGCTTAAATGTGGTTTTATTTTTTTTATATCAGAAACACAATGTCTTGATTTGACAGTATCTCGACCTGCTTGTCTGATATCTTTGCCCAATGTTTCAAGGTCGATAAATATTATGTCTACACCAGAATTGTCAGCTATTTGTGCAATTTTTTCGTCATTTGTGATATATAATAATCGCATATATTGCCTCTTTATTTCTTAGTTTCAGATATGTTTTCGTTGTCTTTCATAGCTACCACTTTAAAGATAGTGATAAAGAAAAGCTTAATATCATTTATGATTGAAATGTTTTCGATATAACTAACATCATATTTTATTCTTGATGTCCATTCAATTTCTTTTCTGCCTTTTGTCTGTGCAAGACCAGTAATGCCAGGTCTAACTAAAAATCTTTTAAGTTGAAATTCTGAGTATTCGTCAATATTCCAAGGATGATATGTTAATGTAGGACGTGGTCCGATAAAACTCATTTCACCTTTAAGGATATTGATTACTTGAGGTATTTCGTCAATACTTGTCTTTCTGATAAAAGAACCTACTTTTGTAACTCTGCTGTCACCTTTAAAGGAGTACACACCAGATCCTGTGCTTTCAGCACCAACAACCATTGATCTGTACTTTAAAATATCAAATTCTTTTCCGTTTTTCCCCAAGCGTTTTTGCTTAAATATTACTTTTCCAGGACTATCAATTTTTATTATTATAGGAACTATTATAAAAACAGGTATCAATAGGATTAATCCAAATAAACAGAATATTATATCAAATATTCTTTTAAAAAAACTCACGTATATTTTTTGAAACGATGACCATTCAACTTCTTTTATTAATATATTTTTAATCACTTATTTCTCTTTCTTAACTTTTTTATAATGTTATCAGAAAACAATAATTATATCAAGAATAGGTTGGGATATAGCCAAAAACCTATTACATTAACATAATAAAAGCGACTAATTGTATTAATATTAGTCGCTTAAATAAGCTACTGATTTTTAATTATATGCTATTTATCTTCTTTTACTTTATCAACTAATTCACTTACTCTTTTTGCTTTTTTAGCTTTTCTTCTTTTAGTAATCTTTAAAACGATAAATACGATAACGCCCAAAAGTATCCATAGTGGAAGCCCACCGATGATTACTATTATTAGCCCTTCGAAGAATCTAACTAAACCATTAACCATATTGCTAAATGCATCGCTAATCCTTTGACCCAATCCAGCTTCTTCTTGAGAGATTGTTTTTATCTCGTTTACTTCATCCAAAGAGATTGTTACGGTTGTATAGTCTATAAGGTTGTCAAGTTGTCTAATTTGTCCTTCATACTTATCAAGATCATATATCGCATTGGATAATTCTTGTTCTAATGTGATAACATCTTTAAGATCATCAGCTTTTTCAAGTAAATCTTCAAGTCTGTCAATCTTTGTTTTCAAAATCCTTACCCTTGCTTCAGTATCAAAATATCGCGCTGATACATCGTCAGTGGTTTGAGATTTATATAGAATATTTCCAACACCTTCTAGAGAAGCTACAAAAGCTTCATAGTTTTTGATTGGGATACGTAGGTTTAAATTTGCATACCTACCTTCATCATAATACTCATCAGGTTTTGTTCCTCTAGTCGATGCATTTTGAACATATCCTTTTGAAGCAGAAACTTGGTTTAAGATAAAATCATAATCTTTATCAAAATTTGTTGTTTCAATCTGAAAGTCAAAATAATATATCAACTTTCTGTTAGTTTGCATTTCAATAGAGCCTGCATCCGCACCATCAAATGGGGCAGGTTCTTCGGCCATCACTTCTTCTTCATACATTTCTCCAGCTGCCATATCCATTTCGACAGCCATATTTTCATCAGAATACTCTCTGGCTTCGCTTTTAGCCATCATAGGAGCTTCTTGAGCTTCATCATTTGATGCGCATCCAAAACCAATAGTTGCAATCAGTAATATCAGAAATAATATCAATACTTTTTTCATTTTAAATCCTCCATTTAATTACTCACATAATTATATGCGATAGTTAATAGAACTATATTTATCTGCCATTTAATTATACTTTAATGTGAAGTATTGTGCAATTATCGAATAATATATTTACATATCATTCACTTTTTAACCATTAATTGGTGATATTTTCTTTGCTAAATTATAGAGTGCATTTGAAAAATTATGCCTTATTTTAAATACTAATCCTTTAGTTTTGCTATCCTCTTTGTCGTGTTTTGAAAGCTTTATTGACTTTCCGTATAAAAACATCTGACTATCTTTTATCATTCCTTCTTCTTTTTCCATTAGTTTATATGAACCATCGTTGTCCATTTTTCTTCCATGACCATAATCTTTAATACTAGTTTTTAGCGAATCGAGTAATCTTTTCTTTATTTCAGCATCTTCAATAGGGCATGATATCTCAAATCGCCTAGAGAGATTTCTTGACATCCAATCTGCTGAAGAAATATACATCTTGTCATCACCGTTATTGTAAAAATAGAATATTCGAGAGTGTTCTAAAAATCTCCCTATAACACTTGTTACTTCAATCTTATCACTAAATCCTTTTACGCCAGCTTTTAAACAACATATTCCTCTTACAATCAGTTTTATTTTAACTCCGTGACTCGATGCTTCAACAAGTTTATCGATCATTTCTTTATCTGCTAATGAGTTGAATTTTGCAATAATCATACCATCCAAACCGTGTTTAGCATTAAATATTTCTCTGTCAATCAAATCATAAGTTTTAGATCTCATACACCCAGGAGCCACTAAAAGCTTTATATATTCTTCACTCTGACCGCCTTGTAATGCGTTATAAAAATTAACAAGATCCAGTGCTATTTGTTTGTTAGATGTTAAAAGACTAACATCGGTATAAAGTTTTGCTGTATTTTCATTATAATTACCAGTACCTATATGACAAATATAATTAACATTCCGCTTATCGTTTCTAGTTATAAGTATGCTTTTTGCATGAACTTTAAGATTATCTTTTCCATAAATTACACGACAACCAGCTTCTTCTAATTTGCTTGCATAGTTTAGATTATTTTGTTCATCAAATCTTGCTTTTAATTCGACTAATACAGTAACATCTTTTCCATTTTCAGCAGCTTCAACTAAGGCTCTTACAATAGCAGAATCATTACCAACCCTATATAGTGTTTGCTTAATTGAAACTACATGGGGGTCTCTTGCGGCTTCCCTTAATAAAGAAATTACAGTTTCAAATTTTTCATATGGATGTATAAGCAGATAATCTCTTTCCAATACTTTATATATTATTGGCTCACCCTTTTTAAGACCATTCGCATTAACTCTCTCGATTTTTTTGAACATTAAATCCTTCATATCAACTTCATTTGCTGCTTTGATAAGGTCCCAAGCTAGCTGTGAATGTAAGTATGGGTAGCCATAGAAAACTTGTTCTTTGTGTAAATTGAAATTTTTTGCGATATTTGCAACTAAATCACTTGACTTGTTTAAGTTTGTTTGTAGACGAACAGGAGTCAGCATTTTTCGCTTTCTTAGTATTTCTGTCATTGCTAGTTTATAATCATCTTCTTCATTTAATAAATCGTCATCTAAAATCAAATCGGCATTTCTTATTACTTTAAACATTCCACATTCAATAACACTATAATCTTTAAATATTTTAGGTATGAAAAACTCAACGATCTCTTCCACAAGTAAATAGTTAATCTTTTTCTTATTCTTTGATACGAAATATACCATTTCAGTATTTTTAGGGAATAAAACTACTCCATATTTTTCTTTATTATTTTTTGTTTTAATTTTTACACCACAAAAAATGGATTTGTTAGATATATAGGGGAATGGATGCTTTCTGTCCAAAACCATCATTGTCAGGATTGGTCTAAGTCTTCGCTCAAAATTATCTTCAAAATTCTCATAATTTTCTATTTCATTTAGTTCGATTTTAATTATATTATTTGCTCTTAAATTAGCTAAAATGTTAGGAGTTTCATTTATCAAGAGTTTGTCTATTTTTTTAGTTTTGCGATATATTTCACTTAACTGCTCCTCGGCGGTCATCCCAGTAAAATTATCTTTAAAATTATGATTTGAAATGGATTGATCGATTAGAGAACCAACACGCACCATAAAAAACTCATCTAGATTTGATGAATATATTGATAAAAATTTCATTCTTTCTAAAGGAGGATTAGTCGGTTTAATTGCTTCTTCTAAAACTCTTGAGTTAAAATCTAACCAACTAAGTTCTCTGTTAATGTAATTGTTACTATTATTTATGAGCATGACAAAAACCTTTCTTTATCTATGTTGTGATAAGAGGTTAAATCTTGGTATGATTTAATTACATCTATATCATATAGTGATTTCTTCAATATTTTATATATGGTAACACATACCTATAAAATTATTCTATCATAAATATGTAAATTATTGAACTAATTGTACTAATCTTGTCTAAGTGCACAAACTGGATCCAGCTTAGAAGCTTTGCGTGCAGGTAATATTCCAAAAAATATGCCTATTGTGAAAGCAAATACAACGCTTAGAAGCACTGATTGTATTGACATGTTGATGCTGATATTTAATACGTTTTTTGCTATAATAATTAAAAATTGTGATACTAGTATTCCTAACAGCGTTCCTATAAGTGAGTATATTATTGATTCAAATAAAAATTGGTTTAAAATATGACTATCCTTTGCACCTAAAGCTTTACGAATTCCAATCTCTCTTGTTCGCTCTTTAACTGTAACAAGCATTATATTCATTATTCCAATTCCACCAACTAACAATGAAATTGCCGCAATAGCTGATACAACGGTTTTAAATATGTCGATTATGTTTTGTGCATTTTCAAGCTCTGTTTGTAGATTTATGTATTGAACACTATCTTCGCCATATTTGTTATTTAATATGGTTACAGAATTAGACAATACAGGTTCTAAAGCTATACTATTGGTAGTAGTCAATGAAATTTCATCTATTTTATTATAACCCAAAGAATTTTTTAGTGTTGTTATTGGTATATAACATTTATTTGAGAAAAAAGAATTATAAATACCCTCATCATCTTTTTTGATCCCAATTACTGTATATTTGGATCCATAAATTTCTACTTTTTTCCCAATAGAGTTTTTGCTATTAAAAAGTGCATCATTCATCTCTTCACTTAAAACTACAACTTTACGGCTATAATCCATATCAGATTTAGATAAAAATCTGCCGTTTATTAGAATCGCATTTTCAATTTCAAAGAGATATTGGTTTGTTCCTATTATATCAGATATTTTTTTCTTTCCTTCTTTAGATATATATGATTTTTGATAACTTGATGAGGCAATATTTTCAATTCCAGATACCTTACTTAAAAGAAGATTTTCGTCATCGACTTTTAATGAAATAGTGTTATCCTTAATATCGTTAGTGATTATCCATCCTCGGTTTATTCCGAATTTACCCAGTTCGGACTTTATCATTTTTTCACCACCATCACCGACAGATATGACGGTAATCATAGAACATATTCCAATAGTTATGCCAAGTATAGTTAAAAATGCTCTAACCTTATTATTTTTTATTTGACTGAATGCCATGTTTAGATATTCTAATATATTCAAATTTCATCCCTCTAATTTATGAATTGTCCGTCTTTTAAATTTAAAATTCTATCAGTGTGCTGTGCGATTTCATGTTCATGCGTAATTAGTACAATTGTTGTGCCAGAGTGATTCAAATTTTTAAGCACTTTCATAATTTCTAAGCTCGTTACACTATCTAAGTTGCCAGTAGGTTCATCTGCTAAAATAAGATTTGGATCATTGGTTAAAGCGCGACCAATTGCAATTCGTTGACATTGTCCGCCCGAAAGCTCTGATGGAAAATGACTAGCACGATTAGTTAAACCCATCATATCTAAAACTTCTTTCGCTTTTTCTCGCCTTATAGCCTTTGAAACACCGCTATATAGCATAGGTAATTCTAGGTTTTGAATTGCTGTTAACTTTGGCAATAAAAAAAATGATTGAAATACAAACCCAATATTATTGTTTCTGATTTTTGCAGCTTCATCCGTAGTGGCTTTTGAAACATCCATTCCGTTAAGTAGATATATTCCTGAAGTAGGTTTGTCTAAGCATCCCAATATATTCATCAAAGTGGATTTTCCACTTCCTGAAGACCCCATAATTGATAGGAATTCACCTTTGTTTATATTCAGGTCTATTCCACTAAGTGCACGTACATATGCTTGTTTTTTACCATAAGTCTTAACCAGTTTTTCAATTTTAATCATTCAATTATCACCCGATCACCATCTGCAATATCTTTAGGGCAGATTATTACAACGTCTTCGATATCTAAACCGTTTTTAACTTCGATATAATATCCATCAGTAAACCCAGTTTCGATTTGTTTTTTATGTACTTTGTCTTTTTCGATAATAAATACTGTGTTCTCATTTTCGATTGCATCAACAGGAATTGAAATCACATTTTCTCTGCTATCTAAGACTATTTCTATATCAGCCGAAGAGCCTAGCTTTAGATTTTTTGAACTTTCAGGTGTAACTTCGATTTTTGATACAACATCAGAAGTTTGATATTCTGAAATTGTGGACGTTAGAGTTCCAACATCAGAAATATATCCAGTTTGAGTAGGTAATCCAGATAATGCAATATTGGCTGGCATATATTCGTTTATTTTATTTGTATCATTTTCAAAGGCGATAGCTTCTATAATTAAATCATCAACATCAGCAATTACTACCGCTGGTATAAAGGGCGATAAATATTGTCCTAAATTACAATTAACAGATATGACTTCACCATCTATACTCGATTTTAATTGTAATGAATCGATTTTTTCTATAAGAGTGTTAACCGACAACTGCGCAATCTCAATTTCATTGTCCAGCACATTTATATTTTCAGTGCTATTGGTTATTGAGTTGTTTAAATCAGGTTTGTCATTAAAAGTATTATTCAATAATTCTAAATCCATGCCGATTGATTGCGCTAGAGCGATAGTAGCATTTTGCTTTTGCATATAACTATCTTCTATATTAAGAAATCCGTTTGTGTTTAACACTTGCTCACTAGTGTTATCTTTAAGATATGAAAGGCTTAGCTTAGCTTTTTCATATTCGTTTTTTAAGTTATTGTTGGACAGTGATATTATTGTGTTGTTTTTATTTATACTATCACCTTGCTTGAAGTTTATTGATTCAACTAATCCGCCAGTTTCACTCGTAATTGTATAGACATTTTTGGATATAACTTTTCCGCTTAGTTCAATTTTTTTTTCTAAATCTCTTAACTGCACTTTTTCTGCTGAAACTGGTTTTTTATCCTTGCCTATCACAAACAGCAATGACCAACTAGTTACCAAAACTATACAAATAACGATAATAATAATTGTTTTTCTCATGAAATTACCCCCTTGAAGTGTTTACTACTATTGTTTTTAACAAAAAGATAGATAGTTATGCGAAAAAATAAAAATAAATATTGCATTTTTATGCACTCGCATGTATAATTATAAATAAATAAATTTGGTAGGTGTGAAAATGATAAATATAAGTATTATTGGTTGTACTGGATACGCTGGACAAGAGCTTTTAAGACTAGCAATCAATCATAGTGAAATAAGTATAAAACATTTAGTTTCAAAGTCATTTGTAGGTAAAAAACTAAGTGAAGTTTATAAGAATTATTTTAATAAATTCGATAGAGAACTGGAAGCTTTAGATGTTGATGCAATTTGCAATGATAGTGATGTAGTCTTTATCTGTCTTCCACATGGAGCAGCAGCAAATGTTGCGGCACAGTTTAGTAAAAGCGATATAAAAATTATCGATTTAAGTGGAGATTTTAGATATGATGATGTATCGGTTTACGAAAAATGGTATAATATGAAGCATGAGAACAAGGATTTAAATAAAAGATTTGTTTATGGGCTTAGTGAATTATATTATGACAAAATCAGCGAAGCAAAATATATTTCAAATCCTGGATGTTATACGACTTGTTCGATCCTTCCACTTTATCCATTGCTTAAAAACAAGGTGGTAAAGACAAAGGGAATAATAATAGATGCAAAATCTGGTGTTAGTGGTGCTGGTAGAAAAGAAAGCCTTGCACTTAGTTATAGTGAACAGGATTCAAACTTTAAAGCTTATGGTTTAGCTAACCACAGACACACATCGGAGATTGAGCAAGAAATATCTAAGGGTGCTGATGAAGATATCGCGATTTCATTTTCTCCTCATTTATTACCGATAAAGAGGGGAATACTTAATACAATATATTGCGATCTTAATGATAATATGAGCGAAAGTGATATCGAAAAAGCGTTTGAAATCTATAAAGATTGTCCGTTTGTAAACGTTACTGGTGAAAACTTGCCAGAAATAAAATATGTTGTAGGAACAAACAACATATATATTGGATATAAAATTGATAAAAGATTAAATAGACTTATCATTGTAAGTGTAATTGATAATTTAATCAAAGGTGCAGCAGGGCAAGCGATTCAAAATATGAATATAATGTTTGGGTTTGATCAAACAAAGGGTCTAAATCAAACTGGATGGTATTTATAAAAGAATAAACTAACTAAAAGGTTTGTTATACAAGGAGAAATAATGAAGGAATTTATAGAAAAAGCACATACATTGGTTGAAGCATTGCCATATATCCAAAAATTATATGGAAAGACAGTCGTAATAAAATATGGCGGAGCTGCAATGCTTGATGAAAATTTAACAGAAAAGATTTTACAAGATATTACGCTTCTTAGCGTTGTTGGAATGAAGCCTATCGTAGTACATGGTGGTGGAAAAGATATAAACAAGATGCTTGATAAACTGGAGATTGAGCCTAAGTTCATCGATGGTCTTAGAGTAACTGATGAAGAAACTATGAGCGTTGTTCAGATGATGCTTGCAGGTAGTATAAATAAAGATATTGCGGCTAAACTGTGTGGACTAGGTGCTAAGGGTATTGGTCTTTGCGGTAAAGATGCAAATTTAATAAAAGCTAAAAAGCTTGAAAGCAAAAATGGTGCGGATTATGGTTGTGTTGGACAGGTAACTGAGGTCAATACAAAATTGCTTAATCTTTTAACTAGCGATGAATATATACCTGTAATTGCTCCAATAGGAACAGATGATGAAGGCAATACATATAACATAAATGCAGATACTGTTGCGGCTGAAGTTGCGGCGGCATTAGCATCAGAAAAACTGATATTCTTAACAGATATTGATGGAATCAGAAGTGATCCTAAAGATCCTGAAACTAGAATACATGCTATTAATGAGCAAGAAATTAAAGATTTAATAAAATCTGGTGTTATTGACGGCGGAATGCTTCCTAAAGTTGATGGATGCATCAAAGCTTTAGATTCAGGTGTTAACCGAACTCATATACTAAACGGAGTTATAGAACATCCAATATTACTAGAAATATTTACTGATTCTGGTATCGGAACTATGGTTTGCAAATAGGGAGAAATTATGAATTTTGATGAGATAAAAAAGATAGAAAACGATCATTTTTTTGATGTATTTTCAAGGCTAGATGCTTGCATAGTAAAAGGCGAGAAATCTATGCTGATAGATACACAAGGAAAAGAATATATTGATTTTTTAAGTGGAATTGCTGTTTGCTGTTTAGGTTATAGTGATAAAGGTTTTAAAAAAACTTTGAAGAAACAAATTGATAATTTGATACACACTTCAAATTATTTTTATATTGAAAGCCAATCTAAACTTTTAGATGTTTTAACAAGCTCGACAGGATATGATAGGGCATTTTTCTCTAACAGCGGAGCAGAAGCTGTTGAGGGTGCGATTAAGCTTGCTAGAAAATATTTCTTCAATAAAGGGCAAGATAAGCATGAAATTATCACCTTTAATGGGAGTTTTCATGGGAGAACTTTGGCAACACTAGCAGCAACTGGGCAAGAAAAATTTCACACGCCATATAAGCCATTATTGCAATCTTTTAAATATGTTGATTATAAAGATATAAAAGCGCTTGAAGCGGCGATAACTGATAAAACTTGTGCGATTATGATTGAGCCCGTTATTGGCGAAGGTGGAGTTATTCCTGCTGGAATTGAGTTTTATAGTGCGGTTAAGCAGTTATGTGAAAAACATAATATTTTGATGATAGCTGATGAAATCCAAACAGGCATTGGGCGATGTGGAGAAATGCTCGCATCTAAAGTATATGGGGTAAAACCTGATATTGTAGTGCTTGCAAAATCATTGGGCAACGGCCTTCCAATTGGAGCTATTTTAGCAACAAAAGATGCCGCAACAGGATTTACAAAAGGCGATCACGGCTCAACATATGGTGGAAATCATTTAGCGTGTGCTGGTGCTCACTATGTTGTAGATAAAGTAGCAAATACGAATCTGATGAAAAAAGTTAAGAGTAAAGGCGAGTACTTTTTAAAGAATCTTAAAATATTTGAATCTGATGATAAAGTAAAAGAAGTTAGGGGTATAGGTCTTATGCTTGGAATAGAGTTTAAAGAGGAATATCCAGCAGGGGGATATCAAAAAGCATTGCTTGATGCTGGCTTTATTTGTGCAACAGCGGGCAATAATACACTTAGATTTTTACCGCCTTATACGATAAAAAAGAGCCAAATAGATAAACTAATAACTAAATTAAACGATATTATCTAATAAACAAAAAGGAGCAATACAATGGATTTAAAAAACTATCAACCAAAACAAACATTTAGTCAAAAACACATGTTAGGATTATCTTGGTATTCTAAGGATGAAATTTTACAAATATTGAGTTTAGGTTTGGATTTAAAAGAAAAACAAAAAGCTGGAGTTGCGCATAAATTACTTGAGGGTAAAGTTTTAGCAATGATATTTGCAAAATCATCTACAAGAACAAGAGTTTCTTTTCAAGCTGGAATTTATCACCTTGGTGGAACTGGAATGTTTTTAAGCTCATCAGATATTCAACTTGGGCGTGGAGAAACAATAGAAGATACTGCAAAAACTATATCAGGTATGGTAGACGGTATCATGATTAGAACATTTAAGCAAAGCGATGTTGATGCATTAGCGTTTCATGGAAGCGTGCCAGTTATCAATGGGCTTACTGATTTGCTTCATCCATGCCAAGCATTGGCTGATCTAATGACTTTCTACGAAAAAGTAGGTGAGTTTGAAGGTAAGAAAATGTGTTATATTGGAGATGGAAACAACGTTGCTCATTCATTGATGATTGCATGTGCAAAAGTAGGTTTAAATATTGCACTGGCGTGTCCTTCGGATTGTATGCCAGACCCTAAGATTGTTGCAATAGCATCAAAAGAAGCTCAAAAGTCTGGAGCAAGCATATCAATTTATGACGATCCCAAACTTGCTGCCGAGGATGCAGATGCTGTTTATACTGATGTTTGGGCAAGCATGGGCGAAGAGGATAATGCACAGGAAAAACATAAAAAATTAGCACCTTATCAAGTTAACGAAAAGCTTATGTCATATGCGAAAGATAGTGCGATCTTTTTACATTGTCTACCCGCACATAGAGGTGAGGAAGTTGTAACTGAAGTAATTGATGGAGAATGCAGTGTTGTTTTTGAGCAAGCAGAAAACAGGCTACATGTTCAAAAAGCTGTTATGGCGCTGTTAATGGGTGATGAATAATAATTATACAGTAAGGTTTGCAGATTTAGGTGATATTGACGAGATACATAAATTAGTAAAATTGTGTTTCAGACATTATCAAAAAGCTATTAATTTTGATGGTAAACTTTCTGCAATAACAGAGACAATATCTGATATCGAATATGATATCTTAAATAATAAGGTTTATATCTGCTTGCTGGATAAAGAGATTATTGGTACAGCTAGGATAACTATAAACGATAATAAAGCAGAGCTGACAAGAGTTGGAGTGGATCCATATTACCAATCTAAAGGCGTGGGCGGTTGTCTTTTAAAAAGAATTATCAGCGATTGTAGAAATTTAGGATTAAAGTCAATATCATTACATACTGCTTCTGGAGTAGGGTCGTCTATTGAGTTTTATAAAAAACATGATTTTGCTGTTGTTAGCAAGTCTTACGATAGAGGATATTCAAGGGCACTATTAACATTAAACTTATAATAAAAATTTAAAAAAATAGGGATAATCAATTTAAAGCGAATATCCTTATTTTTTTGTTTTTAGATAATAACTATTCATACAAACGTTACATCCTAATGTTTGATAATAAAATTGATATATGATAAAGTGTAAATACTAAAAAAGCTTTAAATATATATTACGAAAGTGGTACAAGACATGAAAAAAACGCTTTTAGCAATTGATGGAAATAGCTTGATGTATAGAGCTTTTTTTGCTCTGCCTTTGATGCAAAATAAAAATGGAGATTATACAAATTCAATATATGGATTTTTTAGCATGCTTTTTTCAGCTATTGACAAGATAAATCCAACTCATATAGTAGTTGCCTTTGATAAAAAAGGTAAAGTTTTTAGACACGAAAAATATGATCAATATAAAGCTGGTAGAAAACCAATGCCAGGCGAGCTGATTTTTCAATTTCCAATGTTAAAATCAACGCTCGATACAATTGGAATCAACCATATGGAATATGAAGGATATGAAGCTGATGATATATTAGGAAGCTTTGCAAGACTTTGCGATAATAATAAGGACGATATATATATTCTTACTGGCGATAGAGATGCGTTTCAACTAATAAGCGATAATACTAGAGTGTTTTTAACTAAAAAAGGTGTTTCTGATAACCTTATAGTAGATGAAAAAATGCTATATGAAATGTATAGTTTATCTCCGAATCAGATGAAAGATATGAAGGGCTTGATGGGTGATAACTCTGATAATATTCCAGGAGTTAAGGGAGTTGGCGAAAAGACTTCAATAAAGCTATTAACGCAATATCAAACATTGGAAAATGTTTATGAGCATATTGATGAAATAAAAGGTGCACTTCAAAAGAAGTTGATTTTGGATAAAGATAATGCATTTTTAAGCAAAGAGATAGGTGAAATATTTGTTGATTTAGATGTTGCCAAAAATTTGGATGATTTTACTATGCCTGAGTTTAACGAGAATAATTTAAAACCAGCATTCGAAGCTTTGGATTTCAAGAATTTCTTGAAACGTTTTGGAATAGAAACCGGAGTTAAAGCAAAAAGTGTCGATATAAAAGTTATCGATAATGAAGAGAAATTATCAGCGTTAATGTTAAAATTACAAAAACAAGATTGCTTTGCAATTGATTTTTCTGATACTACAAATATTTCATTTGACTTAGATATTGAATATGAAATCGTTTGTGAACATTCATTATTAAACGATGGATTTTCCCCTGACATGATTTTGGGAGAATTAAAGGCAGTTTTAGAATGTGAAACAATCTCTAAAATTGTATTTGATGCTAAAAGTGTAAAGCATAAACTTTATGATTATGGTATTGAGATAAACAACATTGTTTTTGATACAAAACTTGCATCATATGTTTTAGACCCTACAAAAAAAGGTTTTGAATTAGAAGATATAGCAAATGAATATGGTCTTAGTGGAAAATCATCGGTGATTTTTAATGCTTATGATCTACAAAAAAAACAGATTGAAAAGGATGAGCTTAATTTTATATATTATGATATTGAGTTTCCTTTGACGCAGGTTTTATATGATATGGAGCAAATTGGGTTTAAAGTTGATATTGATATTTTAAACCAGCTTAAAGGTGATTTTCAAGAGAAGATAACTTTATTGATTGAAGAGATTTATAGCCTTTGTGGGTATAGTGATTTCAATATTAATTCACCAAAACAGTTGGGAGAAGTTTTATTTGAAAGATTAAATCTTCCAGTTCAAAAGAAAACAAAAACTGGGTATTCAACAAATATTGAAGTTTTAGAAAAACTAGAACCTCATCATCCAGCAATAAAGAAGATTATTGAGTATAGAAAAATAACAAAATTAAAAAGCACATATATAGATGGTCTGCTTTCACTAGTGGACAGTAATGGAAAAATACATTCAACATTCAATCAGATTTCAACTGCTACTGGTAGGATATCTAGTATAGAGCCTAATTTGCAAAATATTCCGATTAGGACTGTTGAAGGGCGAGAGATTAGAAAAGTCTTTGTACCATCTAGTGAAGATCGTATATTAATAGCAGCGGATTACTCACAAATTGAGCTTAGAGTTTTAGCAGAAATTGCTGATGATAAAAATATGCAAGATGCATTTATTAAAAATCAGGACATACACAAAAGAACCGCAAGTCAGGTTTTTGATACGCCAATTGAAGAAGTCACAAGTTCCATGAGAAGCGATGCTAAAGCGGTAAACTTTGGTATAGTTTATGGAATAAGCGGGTTTGGTCTAGCTAAAAATATCCATATATCTGTAAATAGAGCTTCTGCTTATATTGAAAAATATCTTGAAGAATTTGATGGTATTGCAAAATACATGGAAGATATTAAGGAAAAAGCAAAAAAAGATGGATATGTTAGAACAATGTTTGGAAGAATCAGATATATTCGTGAACTTTCATCTAGTAATTTTAACATCAGATCATTTGGCGAAAGAGCTGCAATGAACACTCCTATTCAAGGAACAGCAGCAGATATTATCAAGATAGCAATGATAAAAGTAAATAAACTTCTAAAGGATCAAAACTTGGAATCAAGATTGATTTTACAAGTTCATGATGAATTGATAATTGATACATTAAAAAGCGAAGAAGCTGTTGTGAAAAAATTATTAGTCGATACGATGCAAACAGTTATTGATAGTAAGGTTCCGCTAGTTGCAAATGTAAGCTGTGGAGATAGTTGGTATGAAGCTAAATAGTATTGAGGTAGAAAACTTATGAAGATTATTGGAATAACTGGTGGGATTGCCGCTGGAAAATCTTTGGTATCTGATTTACTTATTAAGCTCGGTGAATATGTAATTTGTGCAGACCAAATCACTCATAAACTTTATAATCCGAATGAATCTGGAAGTGATGCGATACGCAGGGTTTATGGCGAAGAGTACTTACTTGGCGATGGAAGTGTTGATAGAAAAAAACTAGGCAATTTAGTGTTTAATGATAGTGAAAAATTAAAGCAGCTCAATGAATTGATATTGCCTTTGATTTTTGAAGAAATACAAAATTCTATTGATGAAAGTCACAAGCTAGTTTTTTTAGATGCTGCAATACTTATTGAAAGTGGACTTGATCAATTTGTTGATGAGATATGGCTTGTTATTACAAAAGAAGATGAGAAAATAAAACGCTTGATGAAAAGAAATAATATCAATGAAATAGAAGCGAAAAAAATTATAGATTTACAAATGAGTGATGATGAAAAAGCGAATTATACGGATATAATAATAGACAATAATGGGAGCATATCGGATACATACATACAAGTATTTAAAATGCTTTTAAAAGAGAAAGATGTAAAATGAAAAAAATACTAATATCGATTTTTTTAGTGATGATGGTAGCATTGAGTTTTGGATATTTTAGAACTCTAATCATTAAAAAGATTTATCCAATTAAATATAAGGCGCAGATTGATCAATATTCAAAAGAATTTGAGGTTGATCCATATTTGGTTTGCTCAATTATTTGGGTTGAAAGCAAGTATAATGTAAAAGCAGTATCTGACAAAGGTGCTATTGGATTGATGCAGATTATGCCCGAAACTGGTAGTTGGATTGCTGAGAAAATTGATTTTGAACAATATGAACAAGATAATTTATCAAACCCAAGTATAAATATTAGGTTGGGTTGTTGGTATTTAAGTTATTTGGATGACAGGTTTGGTGGCAAAGTCACTCATATATCTGCTGCATATAATGGCGGTCCTAATAGAGTGGCACAGTGGATTGATGATGATAGATATTCTACCAATAGAGAGCTTAAAAACATACCGTTAAAAGAAACAAAAGATTATGTGAAGCGAGTTGAAGAAGCGTATGAAATATATTCAAATTATTATTCATTCGAATAAATTATATAGAATTTGTATGTTAACAGTCATTTTTAGTTCGCTGATGTTTACTACATCATGTGCAACTATCTCTGAAGTTTTTATGCAGGATGATACAACTATATATATAAGTGAAGATATTGAAGAAGAAGCGAGGGTTGAAACTCCTCTTCCTGGTGGGCAAATAAATATTGCAATGCCAACAGATGTAACTAGTTTTGATCCTTTAAAAATTAGAAATATCAATATGGCTAATATTTATACTTTAATATTTGAATCTCCACTAAGTATTGATGTCGATGGAGTTATACGATCTAATCTAGTTGAAAACTGGAGTGTTGATGTAACTGGTATGATATGGACTTTTCAGTTAAGAAAAAACATTATGTGGCATAATGGTCTTGGTGAAATGACTGCTGAAGATTTTGTATATACTTTAGATGTTTTAACAAAGTATACTTCTGATCAGAGTATTTATGCGAGGTATAATAAAAGGATAGGCAAGTATTATGCGCAAGATAAATATACTTTTATTTTAGAGACAATTGATCCAACTATAAAAAAAGGTGATTATGAGACAGTGCCAAAACCTTCCTCATATATTGAATATGCTATGACTTTCCCTGTATTGTGTAAAGAATATTATGAAAAATCTGATAATATTGATACTGCATGGCCAATCGGAACAGGACCATATGAATTTACGTCTTATCAAGAGGACGAAGGAATTAGGTTGGATATAAATGACGATTGGTGGAAAGAAAAGCCATATATTTCATCTATTTATGCAAAGCCGATTCCAGATGCTGCATCGGAAATTGTTGCATATGCAAACCAAGAGATTGATTTATTAGGTACATCTGACAGATCTGCAAATAGATATAGAAAATATGGAGTTACAAACGTTGACGAATATATGACGCAATATTATGATTGTTTGGTTCCAAATTTATATGTACCCAAAAATAATGCTGAGCCCAAATTTGTACATGATATTAAAGCTAGACAAGCGATAGCTCATGCGATTAATAAAGCACAAATTATCTCTAAAGGATTGATTAATCATGCAGTAGCTACTGATGTTCCGATACCACCAGATTCTTGGCTTTTTGATGCTACATTATCAATTTATGAACATAACCAAAACCAAGCTATAATATTGCTTGAGGAATTAGGCTATACGCATATTGATGAAAATGGATTTAGATTTAAAACTGATGAAGAAACTGGCGAATTAGTGCCGTTAGAAATAGAATTAATGTATCCAAAAGAAATAAATGATTCCTATAAACAAAATATTGCATCTCTTATTGAAGAACAATTAGAGGATGTTGGAATGAATGTTTCTCTTAGAGAAATACCAAGTAGTGATACTTTCCAAAAAAAGATAAGAGCTGGTAGTTTTGATCTTGCATTATTAAGCTATTATATTGATAGAAATCCTGATCCAAGATTTATGCTGCATTCTACCAGAGGTGTTGCTAATTACGGTAGATATAATGGTGAATTTATGGATATGGCGTTAGAAGAATGTGCTGTTGCATTGACTGTTGATGCAAAAAAAGCGGCTTTTTCAAATGTTCAAGATGAATTTATTCAACAATTGCCACAAATTCCTTTATATTTTATGACAAATTCATTGGTTTATGATTATAGTATCAAAGGTATTAGTAATTATAGAGCATTGAGTATTTTTAACGATATACAATCATGGTATGTGGTAAGTGAAGTTCAATAATAAACAATATGTTAATTAATATACAAGTAATTGATATAAATTTTATATTAATGTATAATAACACCAGTTTTAATATGGGAGAATACTTTTGAAAAGATATAGTGATAGAGAAGCAATTTTATTGGCTAAAAAAAAGGCAGCACTGACTAAAAAATTAAAAGCAAACAAATTGAAAGCAGCACAGGCTGCGAATAAATCGAAATCTTCACTTAGTGGTACTAAACCAAGTATAGATAGAAAACCTGCAACAAAAAAAGCAGGTAGATCTGTTGTATCAAAGGGTAATAAAGCAAGCATTAAGCCTGCTACTCAAATGCCCACAAAAAAAACCGTGGCTCAATCAAAATACACTAGAAAACGTACAGTTAATTGGAAGTTGATTCTTATTATTTTGGGATCAGTGATACTTTTATCTACAATCGTTTTTACTGTTTTTAAGTTTGTAATGCCGATTATAAACAAAAATTCCGAAAACAATTTAGTGCAAGTAGATAGCACAGCTGCTGATCAAAGCAAAATACTTGATGGAAGTACTGAAACGCAAATCGAACAAAACTCATCAACTGGGGCTACAACTGACTTTGTTAGAAATCAAATAAATACCAATATGATAGTAAATTCTAAAGGTAATTTTGTTACAGTAGAAAATAGCGAAGACTATCACTTTATGGATCTTGTTTTTAGGGAAACGAGTGTTGACGGTGAAATGGTTCATAAAAAAGTAATTAAATCTGAATATACAACATACTCTTATGTAGCAAAGCATTGTAACGACATAATTGAAGTTGAGGATGGGTATATTGTTGTTGGATACCAAAAACGAGGTGATTATGCCTATGGATCTGCTGATATAGACTCATGGATAGCTAAAATAGATTCTTCTGCAAACCTTGTATGGGAAAAAGTGTTTGATGATGGTTTTAAAAAAGGTAAAGTCTTATCAATAGAAAAACATGATAAGGGATTTAGATTATATATTGAATATGAAGCTTTAGAAAATTCTTTTTTGATTGTTGATGAAAATGCGCAAACAATAAAAGTTGAAAAAGCTCAGAATGATATAGTAGATTATGACGATACGTCTGATGGTGGTAAAATATTTCTTAAAAAGAGGAATAGTGATATTTCGATTATTGCAAAAATTGATAATGCTGGTTCTGTTGAATATGAAAAATACATCAACGGAAGCTTTTCACATATATTTTCTGTCGATGAGGGATTTGTAATCTTTGGAGAAAAAGAAATTGACTTAAAACCCATGACTATTGTCAGTTTATTTGATAGCGATGCACAGCTTGTTTTTGAAAAACCAATATCAACTATTGGAATTCCAAAGATAAAAAATGTTAAGTTTTTCGAGGACGAAGGTTATTTTCTAACTGGATATATCTATAAGACCGAAGGTCAAGAGGGGTCTAGGCAAGTAGATAGTCTTTTTGACAATTCAGTTCAAGATATTCAAGATGCATGGACATTGAAGCTTGATAATGACTTAGAAACAGCTTGGGAAAAAACTTATTCATATGGTGATATGGGATCATATTTTAACGACATAATGAATGTTGGAGAAAATAAATATTATTTACTTGGCGTTGAACAATGTCAAGGTATTAATGCTGCTACGATAAATTGTAATGAAATAATTACTGGAATAACTGACAATCAAGATGTTGACTCGGATCCTTTTGTTGACTTACAGCACGAAAGTATGCAGGGGACTCCTGTTATTGATGATGTTTTGGTTTCAACTATAAATACCATCACCAATGGTTCAATAGACAACGATTATGCTATGAAAGTGTATTGGACTAATATTCAAGGTGCATCAGAATATGAAGTATCCATTCATAATGGTGGTACAAAGATATATTCTGAAAAAACAACTAATATCAATAGTCTTGTAATCCCTGATCTTATAGTAAACTTAGGTTTATATTATTCAGGCAACTACGAGGTTACAGTTTCCGCAATAGACAATGACGGAAAGACAAATACATCTAATCCTGCAAGCTTCATTTTAGCTAATAATGATTATTCAATTTTGCGAAATTGGAGTTGGAAGTATTCGGCAAGCAACAGAAATATTGATATTTACTTTAGAACTTGTGCTGATTATCGAATAAATAGTTTTGAATTGTTTAGAAATGAAATTGAAGATAATGTAGTTGTGAAATCAGAATTACTATCTGTTAGATCAGAGGAGTTTATTGTAGATGATGTTAAGCAGTTATCTCATGGTGATTATTCTTTTAGAACTGTAATTGTAGATAATGAAAATGTTAAACACACTATGGATACAGAGGTTTTTACATACAATTCAACTAGTGATATTCCATATGCAGATATTTATGTTGATGAATTAAGATTGTCTGATGAAGTGAATCTTAATGAAGATGAAATAAATAGTCTAAAAGAGATAATGTACGTAGGTGAATTTAGAGATGATGATAAATTACATGTACGAGTATTGCAAAAATTTATCAATTATTACCTTGGAGACTTGGCTAAACTAGGGATATATTCTCCAGAAACGGAGCCTGAAAGTGGGTTTGATATTCCGATTGCAATCACTGGTGAGTTTAATGAAGATACAAGAAAAGCCACTGCTTATATGCTAGCTTATTTCGGAAGATATGGAGTTGACGGAAAAAGAATTACTTATGATATCGATGAAGATTTATTTAACGATATTGCATCTTTTTCAAAGAGACCACTTAGTAACGATATAATTGCCGCATTTAGATATGAGGGTGATGATTCAAAATATAATGCTGGTTATTCTTTTGACACAAATCATAATAAGATAGAGAACTTAAAATTAGCAATGCCGATAGATCATCAACCTTTAAAGTCGGCGTATTTTGGGATTAGATATTTACCAATACTAAATGGAGAAGAATACGATTCTGGAGTAAGATTGCATGCTGGGATTGATTATAGATCTGAAGACTTAATCGAGGAAGATCTTTTGCGTGAGCAACGAGAAAAGAATGAAGAATATATCGATACTGAAGATAAAGTAGAAGAAGTTGTTGTTGAAAAAAAATCACGAAAAGAAATTCGAAGAGATAGAATATATTCAATATATGATGGCGTTGTTGTTAAAGTAGCTGAAGATGGTGGAAACGGTATGCATGTTATGGTAAAGCACGTATCTAAAGATGCAAATAAAGAAGAATTCTATTCTCAATATTTACATTTATCATCTATGCTATGTACGGTTGGACAAGAATTGAAACGTGGAGAAATTTTAGGAACGATGGGTGACACAGGTTATTCTGGTGGAAAACATTTACACTTTGAAATATTTACACCAGAAATCAAGTCTAGTTCGTTCATAAATCCACTTATTTATGAATTTGCTTATCCACCACTTATTGATGAAGCAAAAGCTATGGAAAAATCTTTGGGTTTGATTGAATAATTATAGATATTAAACAAATAACTAATCTTAATATTATATATTAAGGAGAGTAAACAAAAATGAATGTAAGTGAATTGATGTCAAATGATATTAGAAGCATAAATTCTGCTGCAAGTGTTATTGATGCTGCAATTGCAATGAAAGATTATAATGTAGGAGTTATTCCAGTACTAAATGAATCTGAGCTTGTTGTAGGTGTAATAACTGATAGGGATATAGTGCTTAGGTGCGTAGCTGAAAATTGTAACTCATATGATAAAAAAGCAAAAGAAATAATGAGCAGCAAGCTTTTGGTTGTAAATCCTGAAACACAAGTCGATAGAGCAGCACAGCTTATGTCTAAGTATCAAGTGAGAAGATTACCAGTAGTTGAGCAAGACCATCTTGTAGGAATGCTTTCGCTTGGAGATATTGCAACTGATGATGAGTGTAATTGTGATACTGCCCAGACTTTAGAATGTATATGTGAAAAATAACAAACAATAAATACTAAATATCTTTAACTTTATACAAATAAGTTAGAGATATTTTTTTATTATCAAATCTATTTTCAAAATAAGTTGAATATTATTAATTTAACATGTATAATTTATTGGTTATAAATATATTGAGGGATAAATAAAATGAATAATATAAATAAAACTTATCACGTTGCAACTTATGGATGTCAAATGAATGAACATGAGTCTGAAAAGATTGAAGGAATGTTGAATTCTTTAGGGTGCAATAAACACGATGATATTAAAACAGCGGATATAATTGTTGTAAATACTTGCTGTATAAGAGAAAGTGCTGAACAAAAAATAATAAGTAATATTGGATTTTTAAAAACTTACAAGAGAAAAAATGAAGAGCTTATAATAATAGTTTGTGGTTGTTTAACTCAACAAAAAGATTTAGCAAAAAAAATATTCGGTCGATTTAAATTTGTCGATATCATAATTGGAACTCAAAATCTTCATATGATTCCACAGTATTTATTGCAGAAAATCAATGATGGAAAAAGGACATTATCGATTGCGGATGATGAACTAAACGTATATGAAAATGTCCCAGTTAATAGATATAATAAGCCGTTTGCGTTTGTAAATGTTATGTACGGGTGCGATAATTATTGCACATATTGTATAGTTCCTTATGTTAGAGGTAATGAGAGGAGTAGAACTCCTGAAAAAATATTAGATGATATTCACAACTTAGCAGATCAAGGGTATAAAGAAATTATGCTGCTTGGTCAAAATGTCAACTCATATGGTGCTGGTCTTGATATTGATATAAACTTTAGTCAACTGCTTAATAAAATAAAGAATATAAGCGGAATTGAGCGAATAAGATTTATGACATCACACCCTAAAGATTTATCAGAGGAGCTTATTGAGGTTTTTAAAGATAAGAAAGCAATATGCAATCATATCCATCTTCCTGTTCAAGCTGGTTCAGACAGAATATTAAAGCTTATGAACAGAAAATATGACAAGGCGCGTTATCTATCTCTTGTTGAGCAAATAAGAGCTGTGAGCCCTGATATTGCTATCACAACAGATATTATTGTTGGTTTTCCTTCTGAAACAGAGGAAGAGTTCCAAGAAACGCTTGATTTGGTTGAAAAAGTTCAATATGATTCAGCTTTTACTTTTATGTATTCAAAAAGAAGTGGTACAAAAGCTGCTGAAATGGGTTGTCATATTTCAAAAGAAGTTAAAAAAGAAAGACTAGCAAGATTGCTTGAATTACAAAATGCTATTACTGCTAACAAAAACAAGGCGATGGAAGGGAAAATCGTCAGAGTCTTGGTTGAAGGAAAAAGAGAAAAAACAGGGCAATACTTTGGTAAGACCGAATGTTTTAAGTTGGTGAATTTTGAAAGCGAAGAGGATGTTGTTGGAAAGTTTGTAGATTTAAAAGTTGCTAGGGCTTTGAACAATTCTCTAGCTGGACAGTTATTATAGAACTGAGAGGATTAATATGTTTAATGTAACCGTTTTAGGAAAATATGGACCTTATCCAAAAGCTGGTGGCGCTTGCTCTTCATATCTTATAAGGACAGGAAAAACCAATATTGTAATCGATATGGGAAGTGGATCGCTGGGCAATCTGCAAAAATTTATTGATTTAAAAGATGTTGATATGATCATACTTTCACATTTGCATAGTGACCATATGTCGGATATTTTACCATTAAGATATGCTATTCAAGTTTTGAATATTAATCCTATAAATCTTTATATGCCTGAAACTCCAAATCATGAACATGATCTAATATGTAGTGGCGATAAATTTATCACCAATCAAATATCTGATGGTTTTAATTTCAATTATAATGATTTAGAAATATCATTCAAAAAAATGAAGCATCCTGTTGAATCGTATGCTGTGAAAATAAAATATGATAATAAAATTTTCGTCTTTAGTGGTGATACTATTTTCAATAATTATATAATTAAGTTTAGTGAGAATTGTGATGCTTTATTATTTGATAGTGCGATTTTAGAAAAGGATAGAAAAGTAAATTTTCCGCATGCTTCTGCTTATCAGGCGGCATATGTGGCAAAAACTTCGAATACTAAAAAATTGTTAATGACACATATAAACCCTAAAATAGATGAAGATAAATTGCTTCAAGAAGCAAAGCAAACTTTTGAAAATTCTTGTATTGTGAAAGAGTTAGAAGTTTATGAGATATAGCGATACTCATTGTGATTATTTATGCAATTACAAAACAAAAAAAGATCAATCTAGCATAAAATTATATAAAAAGTCAGATATTTTGATTCAAGTATTTGCCATTTTCTTTCATCCTGACGATAAAATGGGTATACTAGGTGGTTTGAAGCAATTATTACGATTTAAAACAATGACGCTAAATAAAAAATTGTTTTTTAAAAATATAAATGAAATTAATCAAGTTGGTTGGAAAAAAAGAATTTTTCCAATATTAGCACTTGAGGGTTTAAAACCAACGGGGTATTCGCTAAAAGTTCTAAATTATTATATAAAGCAAGGTGTAAAAATAGTTTCTTTGGCTTGGAATGAAAAAAACAAATTTGCTGGTGGAGCACTATCTGATGGGAAAATTACTAAAGATGGTGAAAAAGCTTTGGATTTGATGTATGATAATAACATAGTGCTGGATGTTTCGCATTTAAATGAAAAGTCATTTTACCAAGCATTAGAATATTTTAAGGGTAAAGTGATAGCTTCACATTCATGTTGCAAAACTTTGGTAGATTCACAAAGAAATTTAACAGATAAACAGATTAAATGCATAATAGATAGAGATGGTTTTATTGGCATTAATTTTTTTCCTGATTTATTGGTAGGCAAAAATAATGATGCAACTTCGCTAGACATTGTATCGCATATAGACCATATATGCACGCTTGGTGGCAAAAACAATGTTGGTTTAGGCAGCGATTTTTCAGGCATATATAGAACTCCAACGGATATGCAGGATTGTACAAAATTTAATGCTATTTATGAAAATTTGAAAGCAAATGGATTTAATAAAACAAGTATAGAAAAGATATGTTATAAGAATTTTTATAACTTTTATCTAAAATAAATTTAATGAATAATAGGTGAGTGGTGTATGAGTAAATTATATGAAAACCCTTTGGTAACAAGATATTCATCTCAAGAAATGTTGGAAAACTTTTCGGATGATAAAAAATTTAAAACGTGGAGATCTCTTTGGATTGCGCTTGCAAAAGCAGAAAAAGAATTGGGATTGAATATTACAGCTGAGCAAATTGCAGAGCTGGAAAAGTTTAAATCTGATATCAATTATGATGTTGCTAATGAGCGAGAAAAAATTGTAAAACACGATGTAATGGCGCATGTTTATGCATATGGAGTTCAATGCCCAAATGCTAAAGGCATCATCCATTTAGGCGCAACAAGCTGTTATGTTGGAGATAATGCGGATATAATCATATATAGAGATGCTATTGATTTAGTCTTGAATAAATTATTATGCGTTATTGATAACTTGAGTAAATTTGCTTTAGAGTTTAAAGGACTTCCTACATTAGGATTTACTCATTTTCAACCTGCTCAATTATCGACAGTAGGTAAAAGAGCTACTCTTTGGATTCAAGACTTACTTATGGATTATGAAGAGCTTGTGGAAGTGAAAAAAGCTATTAAACTTCGTGGTTTAAAAGGTACTACTGGCACTCAAGCTAGTTATCTTGAACTTTTCAACAATGATCATGACAAGGTTAAAAAATTAGAGTCATTGATATGTGATGAGATGGATTTTGAAGATGTATTTTCTGTTACTGGACAAACTTATCCAAGAAAACTGGATTCTAGGATAGTTAATTTACTATCAAGTATTGCACAAAGTGCTTATAAATTTAGTGGAGATTTAAGACTTCTTCAAAACTTAAAAGAAATTGAAGAGCCTTTTGCTAAATCACAAATTGGATCTTCTGCAATGGCATATAAGCGTAATCCGATGAGATCTGAGCGTATCTCTGCATTATCAAGATTTGTATTGTCATTAAGCTCAAGTCCTGCAATTACAGCTTCGACTCAATGGTTTGAAAGAACTTTGGATGATTCAGCAAATAAAAGATTGGTTATTCCACAATCATTTTTGGCCATTGATGCAATTTTAAATCTTTATATCAATGTAACATCAGGGTTAGTCGTTTATCCTAAGATGATAGAAAAGAGAATAATGGGCGAACTTCCATTTATGGCCACAGAAAACATATTAATGCAATGTGTTAAAAATGGGGGAGACCGACAAGAATTACACGAGGCTATTAGAGAGTTTTCTATGATGGCTGGTGAACAAGTTAAAGTTCATGGTAAAGAAAACAATCTTATCGATTTGATAAAAACCGATGATAGATTTACAATTTCTGATGACGAATTGGATAATACTTTAGAGCCTAAGAAGTTTATAGGAAGATCTGAAATGCAAACAGAAGAATTTATTAGTGATCAAATAAAGCCAATATTAGATAAACATAGCGATGTATTGGGCGTAAAAGTTGATATGAAAGTATAAAAATAATATTTATATATGCAAGTGGTGTTGTAAACTATAATGCCATTTGCATAAAATTATTTTAATAAATGTTAATATCAAGATTTTTGTAATAGGGTTTATACTTATGACTAAATTTATGGGAACTAAAAAACGCAAATCACTAATGTGATCTGCGTCTGTCAGATGCAAGCTATGCTTGCTGGCAGGGAAGACGCGACTCGAACACGCAACCTGCGGTTTTGGAGACCGCTGCTCTACCAATTGAGCCACTTCCCTTGGACAAATTGTCAATATTGCTTATTTTCAGCAACGAAGTATATTATAATTAAATTTTGTGGTTGTGTCAATACATTTATTAATAAAAATTAAGGAGAATTGAAATGAAAAAATATAAAATTGGATTTATTGGTGCTGGGAATATGGCACAAGCAATATTTTCTGGAGCTATAAAGAGTGAAGAAATCACAAAAGAACAGATTTATATATATGATATTGTGAGCGAAAAAGTACAAGGTTTGGTTGATGAATTCGGTGTTTGTCAATCTAATAGCATAGAAGAGATTGCAAAACAAACGGATATATTGTTTCTAGCTATTAAACCAAATATCTTAGCTGAGGTTTTAGATTATCTTAATGGTCTAAAAATAGATTTAAACCTTGTTTCTATTGTTGCTGGTTGGGACTTAGAAAAAATACAATCTCATTTTGATAATAAAAAGGATATAAATATTTTAAGGACTATGCCTAATATGCCATTGCAAGTTGGTGAAGGTATGACAGTTTTTGAGCGTCCAAATACGTTATCGAAAGATGTATACATTTTTGTTAAAGGGATTTTCCAAAGTATAGGATTGGTTTCTGAGCAAAAAAGCAGTTTGATGGATGCTGTAACATCGATTAGTGGAAGTGGACCTGCATATGCGTTTATGTTTATTGAAGCGTTAGCTGATGCTGGAGTGCTAAATGGACTATCTAGAAATGATTCGATATTGCTTGCATCTCAAACGATTTTAGGAGCTGCAAAGTCTGTTTTAGAAACTGGTATTCATCCAGCAAAGATGAAAGACAATGTTTGTTCACCAGGTGGAACAACAATCGAAGCTGTTAAGGTTTTGGAAAAAACTGGATTCAGATCTAGCATTATAGAAGCAGCAGATGCGTGTTGTGAAAAATCAAAGAAATTATAGGAGATATTAATGAAATCTGTTGATTTATATACGGATGGTGCATGTTCTGGAAATCCTGGTCCTGGTGGCTGGGGATGTGTTTTGATTTATAACGAACATATAAAAGAACTTTCTGGCTATCACAGTGAGACTACTAATAACAGAATGGAGTTGTTAGCGGTAATACGTGGATTTTTAGCGATTAAAGAGCAATGTATAGTGACAGTTTATACGGATAGCGCTTATGTGTGTAATGCATTCAAAAATGGCTGGATAATTGCATGGCAAAGAAATGGCTGGAAAACAGCAAATAAATCCGATGTTAAGAATCAAGAATTATGGAAAGAGCTTTTAAACCTTATGAAGGGTCATGAGGTGAAATGGCGAAAAGTCAAAGGTCATTCTGATAATAAGTACAATAATCGTTGTGATGAGCTTGCAACTGGAGAGATTACTAAGAACAGGAAATAGAAGATGCTATATGTTCAACTATTCGTAAAAGACAAGTTTTACGAATAGTTGTGTTGTTTTTTAGCCATATATGTTATAATATACTTATAAAATTAATTTAAGCGATCAATATAGGAAAAATTATGGCTGAAAACTACTATAACGAAATAAATAAACTTCGAACAATTAAACTGAGAAAATTATATAAAGAGCTTCCTCTATTTGCAAGAGACTTTTTTAGGAGCATAGAAACAACAACGACTACACTCACTAGATTAAACTATGCTCATGACTTGAAATTATTTTTTAATTACCTATCTAATGAATCAATAAAAATCAAAGGAAAAACTCCAATTGATATCACAATTAAAGACTTATCTCTTTTAGAGCTTCGTGATATTGAGATGTTTGTTGAATATTTATCTTTTTATTATAATGAAGAAAAACAATTAGAAAATAATCCGTCTGGTAAAGCGAGAAAAATTTCTACGCTTAAATCCTTCTTTAAATATTTTTATAAACGAGATGAATTAAAAAGTAATATTTGTGCGTTGATTGATACGCCTAAAATACACGACAAGCCCATCACTCGCCTTGAGCCTAACGAAATAGCTGATTTGCTAGACTTAATAGAATCTGGCGAAGGATTAACGGAATCGCAAAAAAAGTATCATAAAAAGACATATTTGCGTGATTTAGCTCTTGTTACTTTGATGTTATCAACTGGTATACGTGTAAGTGAAGTTGTTGGACTAAATATTTCAGATATAAATTTTGAAAATTCTAGTTTTAGAGTCACTCGTAAAGGCGGAAATGTTGCTATACTATATTTTGGTGATGAGTCGGAAAAGGCGTTGTTTAATTATTTAGATCAGAGAAAACTAAAGAACATTTTTAGTGTTGAAGATCCATTGTTTTTGAATCTACAAAATACAAGATTAGGTGTTAGATCTGTTCAGAATTTAGTTAAAAAATATGCTAAGTTAGCATCACCGCTTAAAAACATCTCGCCACATAAACTCAGGAGCACTTTTGGAACATATTTATACAATGAGACTGGTGATATATATCTTGTTGCTGATATTTTGGGTCATAAAGATGTTAATACTACTAGAAAACACTATGCTAAGATTCTTGAAGACAGACGAAAAGACGCAAAAAATGTTATTAAACTACGAGATTAATTCGTTAAATGAAAAAGTAAATTCCTTAAATTAACAAAACCTTTAAAATACAAGACTAAAGTCCATAATAATTAAATAAATAATCATTAAGATAGATGATTTAACAGGTTAAATTATGATTTGTATTACTTCCTGGTATGCTAAATACACACCCAGAAAAAGTATGTAAAACTAAATTCCACATGCTGAAAAATGCAAGATTAAATTCTAGCTGATAAAAACCACAGGTACTGGTATAATTATTTAAGCAAGTTAGTAGATAACATTACATCATCAGCTGGGACGTCTTGAAGTTGTAATAGTTTATGTAACTTGTTGTTTAGAAGCATTTTTGATAGCTTAAATGGGGTGCATCCGTTTAGGCTATCCCTTGCTTCGCTATTAATATGATTCATGATCAAAGTTGTATCTTCGCAAGATATA